>Ga0209541_10002749_pt1 | contig 32978 bp, 39 predicted proteins | sample RifCSPlowO2_01_FD_184027 | JGI IMG/M metagenome (GOLD analysis project Ga0209541, IMG submission 184027) | Groundwater microbial communities from Rifle, Colorado - Rifle CSP2_plank lowO2_0.1 (SPAdes) (version 2) | ecosystem: Environmental > Aquatic > Deep subsurface > Groundwater | place...
ATTATTTGAATTCAGGTTCTTTTGTTTCTGATTCTGACAATCCGCGGGTGGCTTTGAGTGAGCTTAATAAGATTTTTAAAAAGCAATAATTTTTTAACCCGCGTTTCCAGAAAATCACATGAAAACTCTGATAGAAATAAATAATGTTTTGAGATATTATGAAATGGGCGACGCGATAGTCAGAGCTGTTGACGGAATAAACATAAAAATAGAGGAAGGAGATTTCGTGGCCATAATGGGCCCCTCAGGTTCAGGAAAATCAACCACTATGAATTTAGTCGGCTCTTTGGATTTAGCGACGAAAGGAGATATTTTTCTTGACGGAAGAAACATAGAACACTTAGAAGAATCTGAACTTGCACAACTCAGAGGCAAAAAAATCGGCTTCATTTTTCAGGGATTTAACCTTATAGGAAATCTCACGGCAAAAGAAAACGTGATGCTCCCCATGTTATTCCAGGACATAGAAAGAGAAGAAAGAGAAATGAAAGCGGAGGACTTGCTTGAACTGGTTGGTCTTGGAGACAGAATGGAACACTATCCAAACCAGCTTTCAGGGGGACAGCAACAAAGAGTTGCGATAGCTCGCGCGTTGGCAAACGACCCCGATGTGGTTCTAGCAGACGAGCCGACGGGAAATCTCGACACAAAAACCGGTGAGATGATAATGGATTTCCTTACAAAATTAAACAACAAAGGAAAAACAATAATTATGGTGACTCACGAGCCGGAGTTAGCCGAAGAGCACGCAAAAACAATTTACTGGATGAAAGATGGAAAAATAGACAAAGTCACAAAACGCCATGGAAAAACCTGGAAGAAAGTCAGATAAATTCTCAGCTTCTATGAAAGTAATTCACGGACAAAAAGAAAGATATTTGTTATCAAAGATAAAACAAAAGATTTAAATAATACTATCACTATAATGATAGTATGAATATAGACGCTCTAAATCCATATGTTGTCAAGATTTTGATAGCAGTAAGAGAAAAAGATAGCATTAGCTCTGTCTCAAAAAGAATAGGTTTGTCTTACGGATGGACGCATAAATGGGCGAGTGAATTAATAAAAGAAGGTATATTAAAAGAAAAATGGAAAGGAGTGATTTTGCAAAAAGACAATAAGTTGTACAAAGAAATTTTAAAATTTATTAGCAACAGTATAAATAAAATAAGCTTATATTACACAGTCTTGCCTTTGTTAGGAATAGAATATTGTTTTACTAAAACAGACGCTGTTTATTTTTGGACAGAAGGAAGATACAACATTGCAAGATATAAAGAGTTTTACCCAATTTTTATAAAAATAAAAAAAGAAGATTATGAGATATTTTTATGGTACTGCAAGAAATTAAATTTAAAAATAAATGCAAAAAAAGGAGTTTTCTATGTGCCGGAAATTATAGATGACTTTAAATTTGTAAAGAAAAGAGAATACTTAATAGAACCATTATACGAGACGATTGATTTTATGAAGAAGAATATCTACAATTTTGAGCCGGCCTTGGAAATTATAGAAGAGATGTACAATAAAAAATTAAGAATAAAATACAGGGAGTTAAATACATTATAAAATGAAAGAATTAATTCAAAAAGAAAATGCCATTTTTGAAATTTTACAAAAGTTTGTAGAGTCAAATTTGGATTTTGTAATTGTCGGCGGTTATGCGGTTTCTGCATTTAAGCATAGATTCTCTGTTGATGCAGATATTGTTATACAATCTAAAGATTTAGAAAAATATAAATCAATTTTAGAAAAAAAGAATTTTAAAAAAACCGCAGAAAAACAACTGGAAAACATTTATTCTTCCAGATTTATAAGATATGAAAAGGATATGGCGAGCGTTGACATTTTAATAGATGCATTGGCTTCGCGCTCAACAGATGCGTCTTTTAGTTACAAATTATTATTTGATAATTCTACTGAAAGAAAAATTATTGGAATTGAAAAAGAAGTGGCGGCGCGAGTTCCAATAAAAGAGTTATTAATTGTTATGAAACTGCACTCCGGGCGATTAACGGATTTTAGAGATATAGCTACATTAGCAAAAGATATAAATCTTGAAACTATAAAGAATTTCTTGTTTATCGGAGATTTAAAATCTCTGCAAAAAAATTTAGATAAACTCGCAGTAGTTGTTAAAGATAAGAATTTTATCGATTCATTCAAGGGAGTTTTCATAGAAAAAAAGTTTGATGTTGACATGGCTAAAGTAGAAAAAATTAGCAAGTTAAGAAAAGATTTCAGATAAAAATTGTCGCCCTCAAAGAGTTACATAATACAAATCTTTTTAAATCGTTAAATCTCAGAAGAATTATGGAAGCCCCTTACAGACAATTAGCAAACGACGAATTAGGAAAAGAAATAGTCGCAAAAATAAATGAAGAATTCAGAGGCACGCCCGCAGAAATCCCTGAAACAGATATAAGAGGAAACAAAATTGTTGGCTCAAATCCTTATAGATTATTTGCAAGAGACAGTGTAGCAAGACCTTTAGACTGGTGTTCAATGCTTCCCGAAGAATCAGAATTGCTTTTAGCGCAAGACAGATTGCCGGAGCAGGGACCCCACATTTATTATGATTTAGGATTAGCCTTCAATCTTTCAGGCGAAAATCACGATTTGGCTTTAAAATTATGGGAAACTCTGCCGCAAGGATTAAGAGATTTAGACAGACTTCCTGCTGTTGCTCTTGCATTGCAATTAAGAAAAAAAGATGATTCATTACAGTTTACTTACGAAGAATCCTCGCAATTAAGAACCGCTAAAATACTTTATTCTAATGAGACGACCGGGAGAAAATTTAATTCAGAAGATAAAGAATTAATGAGAACAGGCCTTCCTTCAAAATTTACAGAAGGCGAAGATAGAACATTATATCTTGTTGCTCAAAGAGAACCTTCACTGAAAAATCTTGGTCTTAGCAGGTTGTTCTTGGACGGGTACTCGATCCTGTACTCCAACAGCGGCAACTTGGCTTACTCCGGCGAGGATGGCAGGGGTGGTTTAGTTCGTTGCGGAGCAACGCGCGAAGATTTTCAAAACTACATAATGCAGGAAATAGGCAGAGAACATAAAACAGAAATTAGTAAATTAAAGGAACAAAGGACAAGACTCGCAGGTAAAAGAGACGCACAATTAGCAAAAGCGATAGCTTTTTTGGAGACGAAATAAAATGAAATCCATCTCGTTAATTTTATCTTTAGCAATAGCAGTTCTTCTCCTAAACTTAGCTTCAGCAGTAACAGTTGACTTCGTCGAAACAACGCCTCTCGCGCCGGGAGAAGAAGGAACGCTCAGGATAGGAATAGAAAACAATTTGAACGATTTGGCGGAAGACATATCAATCTCATTGAATTTCCGAGACATACCATTTATACCTGTGGGAACTTCGGAATATTCTTTAAACGAGCTCGAGGAAGATGATGACGAAAGCTTCCTTTTCAGAATAAAAGCGTCCTTCGATGCAACACCGGGAGACTACGAAATTCCTTACACTTTAACTTACAGAACGGAAAGAAGTGAAGAGCCAATAACAAGAGAAGGGACAATCGGAGTAAGAGTCGTGGCAGACCCCGAGCTAAGCTACAGCATAGAAACAGCGACGCCGGTTATAGGAAGGCAGGGACAGATAACTCTGAAGATGGTAAACAAAGGATTTTCAAGTGCCAGATTTGTTTCAGTGCAAGTCTTTCCCGAAGGCTTCACTCTCCTGTCAGATGACGAAGCATACATAGGGGAAGTGGACTCAGACGATTTTGAGACAACAACATTCGATGCAAAATTCAACAAAGAAAGTGCAAGATTCTACGCAACAATAGAATACCGAAATTTCGACAATGAGCTGGTCAGGGAAACAATCAACCTTCCAATCACAGTTTACACGGAAGAAAAAGCAATAGAGTTGGGAATAATACAAAAAAACAATACTTCTTCGTATATAATCGGAGCAGTTGTTTTAATAATTTTATTTTTCGTCTGGCGCTCATTCAAGAAACGCAGGCGCATGAAAAGAAGCAGGCAAAATTCTGAGAGGAAATAAAAATGACAGAACAATCTAAGTTGATAATTCGCGGTTCGGTTATCTTATTTAGAGTTTTGAAAAACCCTATTTCTCTGTAACACATTATGAATGAAAGACAACTATACTCTCAGTTTTCCATATAATTACCGACGACAAAATTAATATCTTAAATCAAAATATAAATTAATTTTTTACTAATTATTAAAAAAAGAAGGTTATTAAAAGTCGCGTATAAAACTAATATCTCGCTAAAAATTAATGACTTATCTTTCTAAAAATCTTCATCCTCTAATTCTGACTTTATTTTTGAAATCTTCTCTTTCAAGTCTGGAAGGTCTTTTTTAATAATATCCCAGGTGATATCTAAATCTATATTAAAATATGTATGAATTATTATGTCTCTCAGTCCGGCAATCTTTTTCCATGGAACTTCAGGATGTTTCTCTCTAAAATCCCACGGTATATTTTTAACTGCCTCTCCAATTATTTCCAGTCTTCTTACAATAGAATCTTTTAGTTTCTGATTACTGCCAAGATTTTTCTTAGAAGTATTTCCCATATATTCTTCTATTAATTTAATTGATTCTATTATATCTTCTATAAATAATCTAAATCTTCGTTTCATATTATTCTTATCTCTTCTTTTAAAACCTTTTTTTTAATTAAAGGATGGATTCCTTTATAGGTAACCAAATCAATTTTTCTTTTAAGTTCATTCTCTAACTCTAATTTAATCCCCACAAATTCTAAACCCATTCCTTTCGCTGGTTCTATCAAAATATCAATGTCGCTATTTTTTTTCTGTTTTCCTCTTGCATAACTTCCAAATATGCCTGCTTTTTTTATTTTATTCTTTTTTAAAACTTTAATTATTTTTGGTTTTATCTTTTCTATAGCACTTTTGTTTATATTTTCATTTTTTACCCTAAATTCGTTGTCAGCTTCCTCCTCCTTTTTATTTAGGTTTTTTAAGGATAAATTAGCTCCTAAATATCTTCTTCTTTTTGAAACTTTAACTCCTTTTCTAACAGAAATAACTCTATAAAAGTATGTCTTCTTATTCCTTTTCTGAATCTCTGTATAAACCATAAAATTATATATGTCTACATTATTTATAAATATTTCTGTAGACATATATAATTTTTCTCTTGATTATAAAATTCCTGCACAACACACAGAGCGTTAAACTTTAATACTGTAATTATCCGTATAATTTCATGCTCACCGACTATATTTCATTAGCTTTGAAAAACATCCGGAAGCGCGGAATTCGCTCGTGGTTGACAATGTTAGGTGTTTTCATCGGAATCGCAGCGGTAGTTTCACTAATCTCTTTGGGACAAGGTCTTGAAAGTGCAATCACAGGACAATTCAATTCTTTATCAACAGACACTTTGACAATAACAAATGCAGAGACAGGATTTGCGCCGCCCGGAAGTGCGGCGATAAAGAAACTTACAGAGCACGATTTAGAAATAATAGGGTCTGTTCAGGGAATAAAAATAGCTATTCCAAGACTTTTAAGAGTTGCAAAAGTTGAATACAATAAAATTCTAAGTTTCAGCTTCGTGACAAGCGTTCCAAAAGATGAAGAACAGGCAGAAGAAATGTACGATTCTTTAAATTTAGAAGTCTCGCAAGGCCGCCTGTTAAAACCAGAAGACACAGGAAAAATAGTTTTAGGCGATGACTATCTGACAGATAATTTTTTTGAAAAAGAAATAAGAATCGGGTCAAGATTAAAAATACAAGGCAAAGAATTTGAAGTCGTAGGTTTTTTAGGAAGAACAAGCACATTCACAATAAATTCTGTAATTCTGATGACGGAAGAAGACATGAAAGAGATATTTGAAATCGAAGATGAAATAGATTTCATTATAGCAAAAGCAGAAGACGAAAAGGATTTAGAAAAAATTACAGAAGCAATCGAGACAGAATTAAGACAAGACAGGAATTTAAAAGAAGGCGAGGAGGATTTTGAAGTCCAGACTCCGATAGAGTCTCTGGAGACAGTCAGCACAATTATCAATGTTGTAAATATTGTCGTCGGAGGCATTGCCGCAATTTCTCTTCTCGTCGGCGGAATAGGAATCGCAAACACAATGTTCACATCAGTCTTAGAAAGGCGAAAAGAAATAGGCGTCATGAAAGCAATCGGAGCAAAAAATAAGTCAATTCTAACTATCTTCATAATAGAATCAGCATTTTTAGGTTTTGTCGGCGGTCTCGTCGGTGTTATTATCGGTCTCCTTCTCGCTTTAGGAGTTTCTTCGCTCGCTAACTCTTCATTAGGAGAAACAATCTTTACTCTATCCCCCTCGCCAATTTTTCTCGCGAGCACATTATTATTTTCAGTTTTAATAGGCGTAATCTCGGGAATAATTCCCGCCTTGCAGGCATCAAGATTAAATCCCGTGGAGGCGCTGAGGAAATGAGATTAGCAAGGGGTCATTCTGGATTAAAAAATATCATCGGAGATTTAAGAAATATTGGTTTTTATGATAATGATGATTTTATAGAAATGGTGAAGAGCAGAGATAGAAGAGAGATAATTAGAAAATATTTTATGAAGAGAAAATCTTCTCAATTATTAGGATTATTTGTAGTGGCATCTACTTTTACATATCTTGATCGCCAACATGACACTATATATATTTTACAAAATATGATGGGAATAGAAGCCATTGGAATTACATTATATCAGCATTATTCAGCTAAAAAATTAAAAAAGGTAATTAAAGAATTGTCTCGCTCAAAATATTCTGAAAATGCAGAATATCAAGACATGAGAAAACTTTGGGAGGCAATTTAAAAATGTTAACAGACTACGCACTCATCGCTCTGAAAAATCTTCGGAAAAGAAAACTCCGCTCATTTTTGACATTATCTGGAATAACTATTTCAATAGCGGCGATATTTGTCTTAATCAGCGTTTCTCTCGGATTGACTGCGGCAATAGAACAGCAATTTGAAGAAGTTGGAGCAGACAAATTTTTTATTCAGACGCGGGGCCAATTCGGCCCGCCCGGTTCTGACACTTCGGCAGTAATGCTTACGCAGGACGACGTGGACACAATAAAAAAAATAACAGGAGTAAAAAATGTTGCAACATGGACAGTTGCCAACGCCAAAATTGAATTCAAAGATGAAATAAGATTCGCGCAAATTGCGGGGATAAGTTTGGATAATCCGGAATTAACTTTCGCAACATTAGACATAGAAGAAGGAAGATTTATTGAAGAAGGAGACAGCGGAGAAATTCTCATCGGCTCTCAATATAAAGAGGCAAGATTTTTTACGCATGAAGCCGCATTAAGAGACACAATAAAAATTAGCGAAAGAGAATTCAGAGTTAAGGGAATTTTAGAGACTGTCGGAAATCCAAGCGATGACCGTTTAATTTATTTGCCCGAAGACGAATTCAGAGCGTTATTCGATATTCCGGAAAGAATAGATTTTATTTTTGTTCAGGTTGAAGAAACTGAAAATTTGCAGGAGATCGCGGAAAGAACAGAAAGAGCTTTGCTACGTTCAAGAGGTATCGATGAAGCTACGCAGGATTTTACAATCTTAACGCCGGAAGAATTATTGAAAAGTTTTGGAACAATTTTAAGCATAGTAACTTCTTTTTTATTCGGCGTTGCCGCAATTTCTCTTCTAGTCGGAGGAATAAATATCGCAAACTCAATGTTCACTTCAGTTTTAGAAAGAATAAAAGATATAGGTGTTATGAAGTCAGTCGGCGCGCAAAACAAAGACATTCTAACTATTTTTCTAATTGAAGCTGGATTTTTAGGGTTTATCGGAGGAATTTTCGGCGTCATTATCGGCTTTGGTATATCTAATTTAATTTCTTACATAGCGTTGAACCAGTTATCCACGACCTTATTGCAGCCCGTTACTCCCGTTTATCTTTTCGTCGGCTGTTTATTATTTGCATTTGTTACAGGCGCGGTTTCAGGCCTCTGGCCCGCGTGGAAAGCGACAAAAATTCGGCCGGTTGAAGCGCTGAGGTATGAATGAACAAAATATATAAACATAAAAAACAAAACTAAAGCATGAAAAAAAATAATTTAATAATTATTCTAATAGCCGTAACGATTCTCTTCTCGTCTTTAGTTTCTGCGAATATATTTTCAGACGCATGGAGCCGCATAACCGGAATGGCCTCGGGAGAAGACCCGCCGATATCCAGAGGAGAATTTGAAGGACAGGTTCCGGGTGGAACTTACTTAAGGTGTGATTATGAGAATGAACAGTGCGTAACCATCCAGGGATACGGTCAGGATGAGTGCGGAAGTGATGAAGATTGCAAAGTCACAGAATCTGTTTACCATTCATTCTGCAACGAAGGAGATTATTGCGTTCAGGTCCTGGGGCAAGGCGAAAATGATTGCATGTTCAGCACCGATTGCGGAAATTTAGTAGAACCGGGGTTAGGAGAACTTGGGGAAGTAAAGCACACAGTTTGCCAGAATGAGCAATGTGTTGATGTTCCCGGCGCAGGAGAGAATGAATGCTCTTCCGAAGTAGACTGCATTACAGGAGAGAAACATTCTATTTGCCAGAACGAGCAGTGCGTAATTGTTCCCGGAGAAGGAGAAAATGGGTGCTCATTCAATTCGGAATGTAAATCTAAACACTCAATATGTCAGAACGAGCAATGCATTCCGGTTGAAGGCCCTGGTAACGACGAATGTAGATTTGATGTCGAATGCATAGAGCTCGAAACCTGCTCAGATACCGACATAACAGAAGCATTTCAGGACGGAATAAATCCCAACATAAGAGCGGAAATCAGTGGCAGGATAATAATAACAGAAGATTGGTGCAAAAACAACGAAGTACTAATTGAATATTATTGCGGCATGGACAAAAAAATAAAAGAAAAACTCATCAGCTGTAACGACCTCGGTCTCGAATGTTTCAACGGCACCTGCGTCCAGAAACCAACACCCATTCAATATCTGGTTAGAAGGATTATTGGTATTCAATAGTTGGGGCTAAACGGTGTCAGTTTCAGCAAATAAAATTATTTCTTCTTCAACAATCCTTTCGCGGCGTTAAAAATAGCCGTCGAATTTATTCCGTACTTTCTTAACAACTCATCCGGCGTTCCGGAATGAGGAATTCCATCAACAGCCAGACTCTTAATCTCAACATCTTCCAATACTCCAGCCAACATCTCTGCAATACCTCCTTCCCTTCTATGGTCTTCCGCAACAACAATTTTCTTTCCATGCTTTCCTAAAAACGAGACAAACTTCTTGAAGTGAAATGGTTTAATGCAATACAAATCAACAACAGCGGTCTTAATACCTTTCTTCATCAACTCATCATGCGCTTCCAAAACTTCGCGGACAGTAATTCCTGAGCCAACCAAAACGATTTTCGAGCCGTGAGGTTTCTTTAAAACTTTAAAGTCTCCGACATGAAAACTTTCAGTGTTTCTGTAAATCACGCGGGTCTTTCCTCTGGTCGTCCTGATATATTTTATCCCCTTTAATTTGTTGGCGGAACCGGTTATCTTTTCCGCAGAAACAGCGTCGCAGGGATAAAACACAATTGAATCCGGCAATGCTCTGAACATAGAAATATCTTCCAGCCCCATCTGGGAGGCTCCGTCCTGCCCGATTGAAACACCGCAATGAGAACCGCAAACAGTAAATTTAGCCGAAGACAAAGCAGCCATTCTTATTTGGTCATGGGCTCTCGATAAAAACGCAGAGAAACTGGAAGCGTAAACATCAAAGCCTTTTTTAGACAAACCTAAGGCAATCCCAATCATATTCTGCTCGGCGATAAAGCATTCGATGAACTGCTTTGGCCTGACTTCCTTCGGCTTATAGGTTTCAGTAGAATTGCTGACCTCAGCATCCAAAACAATAGTTTTATTTGAGGATTGAACCATGCCTTCCAATGCATCGCCGTAAGCATTTCTCGTCGCAATTTCCTCCCCTATTTTGTATTTGCTTAATCTTGGAATATGCCCTCCTAATTTCTCTATATTAACTTTTTCCGGTCTCTGAATTCTAAAAGAAGGCATACTTGTCTTGGGAATTTCCCTCAACGCCCTCTTAAGTTGCTCTCTATCTAACGCTTTGCCGTGCCAACCTTCTTTGTCCTCCAAAAAAGAAACTCCCTTCCCTTTCAAAGTTCTCGCCAGCAAGGCAGTCGGCTTGACAGCATTTCTCGCAACCTTAAAACTCTCTCTCAGCTGAGCAATATCATGCCCTTCAAACAAAACACTTTCCCATCCGAAAGACTCAATTCTCTGCGAATAAGAAGTTAAATCATGCCCAAGCATTGTCTGCCCCCTCTGCCCTAACCTGTTCACATCGACAATCAGGCATAAATTGTCCAAATTATAATAAGAAGCCAGTTGAAGAGCCTCGTAATTGCTCCCCTCCGATAATTCACTGTCCCCGCACAAAACATAAACCCTGAATTTCCTTCCCTGTAATTTAGCTGCCAAAGCCATTCCGACGCCAATACTCAATCCTTGTCCGAGGCTGCCCGTAGCAACTTTAACCCACTCCATAGAATTAGGCATCGGATGTCCTTCAAACTTGCTCCCCAGCATTCTTAGTTTTTTTAGGTCACCCTTTATGCACCTCACCCTTCGAAGAGCTGAATATAAAATCGGCGCAGCGTGCCCTTTACTCAGAATAAATTCATCATTATCAGGATTATTAGCATTCCCTGAGTCATATTTCATTTCATCAAAGAATAAGACGGACATTATTTCTGCGCACGAAAGACATGAAGTAGGATGTCCGCTCCCTGCTTCAGTTGTCATCTCCAGACAATCACGCCTCATAAAATCAGCGATTTCCTGCAATCCTTTTTCACTTACCATTATCACCTCTTCCAGAGTTAGACAGTTCAATATAAAAAGTTTAGGTTTTCATTTCCCAACAAGGTGCGCAACATCATTAACAGAAATTAAATGCCCCCCCCTTTCATCGTACCTCAATCTTGTTATTGAAGCATTGTCTAAATTTATTTTGTAAGTATGTTGTGGAGAAAAATCAAGTATTCCTCTTAGTAAACACTTGATTGCCATCCCATGTGTAAAAACTCCAACTGTTATGTTTTGGAAGTGTTTTGGTATTAAAGTTGAATTAACCCATTTTAACATTCTTTCTTCAACATCTTTTTGTGACTCTCCTTTTTTAGGAGCAAAATTCCAAGGGTCCTTGTTAATTGAATTTAATAATTCCGTCGTATAAATTTTGTCTCTTAATTTTCCTTCCCATTCTCCTTGATCTAATTCCAAGATTTCAGATGACAAAACTATATTTTCCTTAGAAATTCCAAATTGCTCACATGTCTTCATTGCTGTATCCATCGCTCTTTTTGCAGTAAACGAATATATCTCATCAAAAACAATTCCATTATTCTTAAACCTCGCACCTAAAAGATTTGCTTGTTCTACGCCTCTCAATGAAAGAGGAGAATTCATTGACCTTCCTCCAATCAAATCAAGGCGATTGTTCATCTCGCTTTCGGCATGTCTAATTAAAAATAAATTGAGCATAAAAATATCTTGAATTTTCTATTTATCTAATTTTCTATGATTATTAAAACTTCTTGGTTTTCTTCAGCTTCTCAACTTCCCGCATCATCTCGCCGAATTGCCCGGCAAAACTTTCAAGTTCCATTTTCAGCCTGATTCTTGCGTCGTTAAATTTCTTAATTTGCCCGTCGATAATCTCTTTAGTCTCCCCGGGAGTTTTTCTTACCAAAATTCCGGCGCCAACGTCAACAAACAATTTCTCACCTTCTTCTTTTTTTGCTTTAAAGAAAACACCCCTGCCGATATTAGCAAGAATCTGTCTTTCTTCAGAATTTTCCAGAGAATTTAACTCCTCGCTAAAACTTTTCAACTCAAAAATCTGCTGATTAACAAAACTCAGGCTTTGCTCAGTTTCCTCAGACTTTCTCTTCAATTCAATAGCCTTGTATAAAATTTTCTGGCCCTTTTCCATTTTTAGAGATAATTTTAAACGCTTTTAATCTTTTCCCTAATCACCCAGACTTCCAATTTTTCCATGAAAAAATTCTCCGAAACGACAACTTCCTTCTCAAAATTCTGCTCACTCAAAATCTTTTCAATCCTCTCAATAGGCGTCAGAGAAGAAACGACTAACAAAATAATTCCGTCATCGTCCAAGTAATTTCCAACCTCTTTCAAAAACCTTAAAATTATTTCATCTCCTTTTTTTCCTCCGGACGTAGCCAAAGAACTTTCATAATCTTCCCTTTCATCACTAGGCAAATAAGGAGGATTAAAAATAATTAAATTAAACTTTCCTTCCACATTTTTAAAAAGATTGCTTTCAATAACGTTCAAACCCTTCTCTCTGCAGAACTCAACACTTTCCGCGTCCGAATCAACGCCTAAAACTTCTAAAGCGCCGGAAGCCCTTGCCGCTTCAAGCTGAGTCCCTGAGCCGCAGCCAATTTCCAAAACCTTCCTCTTCTTAGAAAAACGTCTAACTGCCTTCTCTAACAAAAAAGAATCTTCCCGCGGTTCATATATCATTCTGATTGTTAAAAATACGAATTAAAATATCTTTGGAAAAGTGAATAAATCAGGCGAATATATAAAATACAATAATCAACAAATAAAAATAATAAAATTAAAATTACAAATACGCAAATCCTAATTAGTTAAACTTTTCTAAAAATTAGAACTTCTTATGCTTAGGATAACAGTCTTTGCAGTAAACAGGTTTTCCTTCCGCAGGTTTGAAAGGAACTTCACAATCCTGTCTGCAGTCAGAGCAAACAGCTTTGTGCATTTCTCTATCTTCTCTATTAAAATTATTTCTGTTGCCGCCAAAACTTCTTCCGCCGCCCCTATTTCCTCCGCCGCCAAAGCCTCCTCGACTTCCACCAGAACTTCTTCTACTTGAATTATTTCCGCCAAAATTTCCCATTAATTTACCTCCCGAGATTTAATTAATATAATTAATGTCATTACTTTTTCCCCGGCCTTGACTTTCTATTTGGTGCCATATTAAAAAAGATAAAAGAAATTCTCCTATTATCTCATAAATTGTAATAAATTCCTTTTCTTAAACCTTCCTATTCATCAGGCTTTGTAAAATAAGTATCTTTTTAAAAAAAGTCCAACAAAAATATTTAAATACCTAAGATAGCAAGAATTTCTATGAACATCAAAGAAACTATTAAGAGTAAGGTAAGAGATTATGTAGCTGAGACTAAAAGGTCCATACATACCGCGAAGAAAATAGGATTAGTTCTTTTAGTTACTAATTCTATGGCCTTTTCAACAGTGGCAATGCAAAGAGGAATATCTGGTTATTCAAAAGAAGAAGCTGCGTTCATTAATTCTTTAAATGCAGTTCCAGTTCTTTATGATATTGGTTTTGAATTGGGGCAAAGAGTATTTTACAATGATAAAGATTTTCTTAAAACTAAAGAAGAATTTAGTGGCTTCAAAAATCTTATTCCAAGACCTTACCTAGGTTTTTAATCTTAAGACTTGTTTTATGCTTACTTTTTGTGCAGAATCGACTTATTTTACAAAGCCTATTCTTCAAAACTATGCCTTGACAAGATAATAAACCTCATCAGAACAAGAATGAAAAAAGGAATTAGCAGAGTGTATTCGATTAAATCTCCGAAGACACCGGCGAGCCAGCTGAGAACAAAGAAAACTACGAACATAATAACACTCAAAGCTAAAGTCTGAGGATAATGAGCAGAAACAAAACGCGCGGAATGCCTGATGCTTCGATTAAAACTCAGGTTTTTTATCACAAGAAAAAAGTTTGAATAAGTAAGAAATATCAATCCACCTACCAGCCCCGCAAAATATATTATTATAAAAAACGCCTGTGCGGCAAGCAAATCAAATCCCAAACTTTTTCCGGCCACAAAAGATAGAACATGCGCAATCCTTCCTATTAATATCCCAGTGCCGCCCAGCAGCAAAATAATAAAAAAGTTTCTCCACCAAAATCTGTTGGCATAAGAAACGAAGTCCGACCATTCCGCCTTGTATTCCAAAATCCTCTTAGAGAAACCGAGCATTCCTGAAAAAATATAAGACATTCCGGCAAACAAAACAAGAATGAAAATGATAAACCAGCCAGTCATTGTGAAACTGTTAGTCAGCCTGCGGTTTACAAAAACAGAAATATTCGACAAAACCGTGATATAAACAAAAATCATAAAACCAAAAAGAAACAAAAGGGAATTACTAAACAAGTCCTTCGCGCTCTCCTTAAACATATGAAAAAATTCCCCAACTGTCATTTAATTAAAAACGCAGGGAAGTTTAAATAGGTTTTCAGAATATAAAGGATACTGTCAATTTGCTTTAATAATTATAATACCAAATACCGACGACAATTTAGTTTATTAATAACATTGAAATATCGTAGGTAAAAATCTGCTTATTTTCTGAACATTTATTATTATTCATGTCATGATAACTTGACTGTATCAATATAAAGTAAGGTGATTGAACAATAATCACACCAAAAAGTCACAAATTAAATGATAAGACAAATAAATTAATTAAAGAATTATCTTTTATCGTCGGTAAAGGTTCATTATTTTTTATTAATTTGAAAATATTAAAAGCTCGCATTTACATTTGCAAGACATATTTTTGTATAATTTATCTTCGGCAATTACCAAAAAATGGTGCGTTAAACCACTAATCGCCAAAGTAAATCTTCTGACTTAACATAGTGTTAAGTTCATTATATTATATTTCCTCCGACATCTTAAAAAATAAATCCAGAAAATCAAACTCACTGTAAAACCAAACTATAAAGCAAATATCCCAAAGCTCCGAGAAAAACAAGAAGAGAGATGATAATCAAGCCAATGACTAAAATCCTGCTGCCGTTGCCGTTTCTTCTTTTGTTCATATAATAAGGATTTTCTCTGGGAAGCATTTGTCTGTCCGGCGTCTCCCTCTTCCCGGCATCCTCCCCGGCAGAATTGGGATAAATAATCTCACTGACTCCTCCTGACAAGCTACGGGCCGCCTCCCTGACCTCCTGAGGATTGTACCCTGCGTTGATAAAACTCTGAGTAGCCGTTTCTAAAGATTGCCCGCGCTCCATGGCATTTCTCAGGCCTGCTAAAATTTCATCTTTCATTTTACCCCTTAATCTCCAGGAACTTGCTGTTTTGGAGAAGGTGAACAGTCTTATTCATTTTATAACCGAGACTCTGCGCCAACTCCGCACCTAACTGGGTTTTTGCTATCTCCGCATTTGAAGGCAAAAAATGTTCCGGCTTAACAAGCTCAATCATCTCTCTCAAATCTTCTCTGCTCCCATGCCCAGAAACATGAATACTGTCAAAAATCCGGACATTTGTCTTCCTCAATCTAGAAACCAAATTACTCTTGCTTAATTCTGTCTCGGGAGTCGGAATTGTCTTCGAAGAAAAAATTATATGGTCTTTATCAGAAATTTTCAAAGGCAGTTGATGCCTAGAAATCCTATCCAAAACGCTCCCCGGCTCTCCCTGATGACCAGTGCAAACGACAAGATACTTCTTCTTATTCGCATTTATGCGATTCATTATTTTCTCGACCTGTTTCCTATAAGTGTAAATCTTTACCCTGCCCATGAAATTTGCTTTCCCAACTTTCCGCGCCGCTTGTGTATATTTGCTAAGACTTCTGCCAAAGAAAACAACTTCCCTCCCGAGCTTAAAGCCGAGCTCCGTAATTGATTTAAGGCGCGCAATATGGGAAGAAAAAGTAGAGACAACAATCCCGCTGTTCTGATTATGGGAACCCAGCAAAACGTCTTCTAAGAGAGACTTAGCTATTTTCTCAGACGGCGTTTTAATATCTTCATGAGCGTAAAGAGAATCTCCAAGCATTATTTTAACGCCCATCTTAGACAATTCTTTCATCTTTCCGTAATTCATTTTCTCGCCGAAAGTCGGAGTATTGTCCATCTTGAATTCGTTTGCATAAAGGAAAATTCCTTCAGGTGTGTGAACTGCGATTGCAGTGGTCTCAATTGTCGAATGGGGAACATTGATAAACTCAACCTTGTAGTTCCCGCTCTTGCCCTTAATAACATAAGAACCATTCAATTTTACAGAGATAATTTTATTAGGAATTGAATGACCGTTGTCTTTCATTATTATTTTAACAAGCTCCATCGTAAATGGAGTTCCCACAACCGGGGCGTTGTATTTCGGCGCGACATAAGGTATGGCTCCAATGTGGTCCAAATGCGCATGCGAGATTAAAAGAGCACGAACCTTATTTTTCAAGCCGACTTTTTCAAGATAAGTATCATCGGGGAGCGCCCCCAAACCTCTCATTCCTTTTTCAGTGGGTATTTTCTCTTTCTCACTGACGCCAACAATAGCGGGAAGATAAATTCCGCAGTCAAAAAGCAAAACATCCTCGCCGATTTCCAACGCAGTCATATTTTTCCCCACCTCGTTATAACCGCCTATCGCGTGTATTCTCATAGATAAAATAAGAAAGAATAGTTTATATAACTTTTCGGTTCTATAAAGTAAACTTTCCAACTTAAAATATTTTACATACTACAATCTCAAAATTGAGCGACTATAACAAGAGACATAAGTTTTTCACTCTTTATCGAAAAAATAATTATATCAAAAAGTAATATTAGACATTATCGACGAGGGTATTAGAAAAATTAAGAAAATAATTAGATTGTGGAGTCTGTTTTAATTATGTTTATCGAAGAGAGACTTATAAAAAATACTGTATTTGAGGGGAATATTAATGTCTTTTAGTATAATAATAACAAGGTTAATTTAATAATAAAATGAATTTTTTAGGATAAGGGTTTAAAGAGAGGTTAACTTGCAGGCTGGACTTAACAGGAGTTGTCTTATTTAATAAATCTATATTTCCTAGGGGCAGAGTAAGAAAGAGCGACTACATCCTGAATGTGATAATTCTGAGTGGCCAAACCTATGGTAATTCCCTCTAAATCCAAGGACTCTTTAGTTCCTGTTTCAAGACACCTTTCAATAGACCCGCCATTTAATTGTATCATTAAAGAAACGCTGACAAAATCCCTTCTTCTGACAAAAAACATAACACTAACTTCAAAAGTCTCTTCGTCATCAGAATTATAAATAATAACTCCTTTATTCCGACGATGGTTGTGTAACCAAGGCATGATTGTCTATAGTCTTCAGGTTTTTAAGAATTATGTTAATCTCTCTCAATCTTTAGACTTTTTCTGGCGGAATCAATAATGACTTTGTTGGGGACGTTTCGTTTCACTTCCCTGTCCAGCGTGGCAATGTAAATTCCTTCTTTTCCTTTTTCTATCAAGCCGGCATCGACACTATTCCCGCCAATCCTCGTCTTTTTAATTTTACTGTCCTCAAAAAATTGCAAAGCCAAATCAATCGCCATCGCGCCGTAATGAGACGTCTTCTTTTCCGTCTTCAAATCTTTCAATTCCTGAATAACTTCCCTCGGAACGACGGGCTTAAAACCCATCTCCTCAAGTTCCCCAAGAAAATCTATATTTTTCAGGATACAGGAAACAATGAAGTTAGTATCAAGCAAAACTTCCATAAAAAAATCAAGCATTCAAACCTTATAACTTTTACCATAAGAATTATATAATTCCAAAATCTCCTAATAAAATGGAGATAGATAAAAAAGAGTGTGACCATATCTCGCATGTTCTCGAAAAAGCAGTCCTTGCAATAAAAAACAAAGACTCCGTAAAGCTTCGCGAACTTTCCGACTACACAATTCATTCCTCGTGCCATAATCAGGACGTCGCAAGCATAACAATTGCTGTAATGTTCTACGCGCTCTCAAAAATAATTGAAAGACAGGATTACAGAAACATCAGAAACTGGGATTCCATGACAAAAAAATTCACATCTCTCCTCAATCTCGCAGGCTCGGCAATTAAAAACGGAAATAATGAAGCGTATCAGACGCACATAAAAAGAGCGAGGCAAACTCTTGAGTCTCAATCGGTAAAAATAAGACCTTACATAGAAAACATCTTGAAAAAAGCGTCAATAAATAAAGGCTCAAAACTTTACGAGCACGGAATATCAATGGAACAGACAGCAAAGCTTCTGGGAATTTCACAATGGGAGCTGTCAAACTACGTCGGCCAAAGAAGCTTCAGCTACAATATTGAACATGACAAAAACCTAAGCGTAAAAAAACGCGCCCAACTGGCGCTGGAGTTTTTCAAATGAATATCCTATTCGTCTGCAGATACAACAGATTCAGAAGCAGAGTCGCGGAAGCTGTCTTCAAAAAATTAAATAAAAACCCCAGTATAAAAGTCAAAAGCGCCGGAGCAATTCTGGGAAGTTATCCTTTGGATAAAAGCGAAGTTGAAGAAGCAAAAAAATTTGGAATTAGCATTGAAGGAAAACCTCAGGCACTTAGCGAAGAGATTTTGGATTGGTACGACACGGCCATAATAGTAGCCGAAGACGTTCCTGCAAATTTATTAAATAAAGACAATGATACAAAACAAAAAGTAGAGGTCTGGAAAATCTCCGACGAGAAAATGGGAAACAATGAACAGATTAAAAAGATAATAAAAAAAATTGAAAATAAAGTTAAGATTTTTGTTAAAGAGGTTTCCAGATGAAAGCAGTGATCCTAGATTCGGGGACATTAATTAACTTGTCTATGAATGGTCTGCTTTACATAATTGAAGGATTAAAGAAAAATTCAGAAGTCAGGTTCCTGATGACAAAAGAAGTAAAATATGAAACGATTGACAGGCCTGTCGGAGTTCCAAGATTTGAACTGGAGGCATTGAGAGTGGAAAAAATGCTGCAGGAAAAAACTTTAGAATTACCATCGGCGTTAGGCGTTTCAGAACAGGAATTAAACTCTCTGACAAAGCAACTAATGGAAACCGCAAATCATTTCGTCCATTCAAACGGCAAATGGATAAAAATTGTCAGCGACGCAGAAATGTCCTGCCTTGCCCTGTCAAAAATTCTAGCGCAAAAAGGGATACAAAATATAATAGCGATTGATGAAAGAACAACAAGAATGCTCTCAGAAAAACCGGAAAACCTTGAGAAAATAATGTCAAAGAAACTGCACCAGAACGTAAAGATAGAAGGAAATTTTTCTGAATTTAAACAGTTTAAATTCATCCGCTCAACCGAGCTGGTTTACGTGGCCTACAAAAAAAATCTTTTGCTCATCAAAGGCCCAAAAGCACTGGAGGCCGTGCTTTTCGCAACCAAATACAAAGGCTCCTCAGTTTCTTTCGAAGAAATAGATGAACTCAAGAAGCTTTAAATTCATATTTAATACTGGAAGCAATAGATGTCTTCTCTTCCTCCAAAGCCATTTCTCTTATTGAGCCACACTCTAAAACCCTGGACATTCCGTTCATTTATAGTTTCTATTTCTACGGAATAATCCTAAGGAAGAACACTTTTTCCTAAATATCTTAAAACAACTATTCTTGCCAAACTTTCATATTCTTCTCTGTTTATATTAATTCCTCTACCTTTTCCTTTTTATTCTTTTCTTCCACTTCTCATTTTACTTATTTACTTCATAACAGAAATCCAAATACTTTCTTCGTCCCAGCCAATTTCATAATTTAGATTACATGAATGATTAATTAATCTCACAAAATTCCGTGAAATTTTTCCATCAATATCTCATTTTTTATTCAGCTCAAAAAAATTAATGGGCGCGGAGGGAATCGAACCCCCGTCTTTTGGGCTGGAGCCAAGTATCCTACCATTGAACGACGCACCCTTGGAATCCAAAACTTACTGGCAGTTTTAAGCTTTACTAATTCAATAAATTTATATATTCTCCAGCACTAAAATAAAAATGACAAAAAGAGGCGCAGAAAAGACTCACCATACTTCTAAGAAGGCAGACTCATACGAGGGTTCGGGTATGGAACATGCATTATTAAAAAATTTGGTGGAACTGCAAAAAGTAAACGTCGATTTGGCGGAAAAATTTGACCATTTAACGAAAGAAATTTCCCACCTCTTGGCATTATTTGAAACAACAGCAAGAACATTCGCCAAAAACGCGCCAATCGGAGAATACGAAAAAGACAAAGAATTCCTTGAAAAAATAGACAAATTATTGGACCAAAATAAAACGCTGGCTAAGGGATTGACACTAATGGAGGAGCGATTAAGAGAAAGGATGTACGGTGGAAGCCCTAACCCAACACAGCCATCGCAAGAAAATCAGATGCAACCTTCAATAGCTTCCAGAAACAGACCGTTGCCAAGGTTCTAAACAAAAAAATATCAAGATCATGGCCACTAACAAAACGACAGAAATCAAGACGAAAAAAAATATCAGAGAAGATTTTCTAAACTTCTTTGTCAGGAATCTTGTAAGGCTTTCCTATAAGCCCGAACCTTTCCGCTCAGAACCGCTTAAAGAACAAATTGAAATTCCAAAACATAAAATTTCTATAGTTCCGATATCACCAATGATGAAAAGAACAGCAATAGAAACCTCAGGAGAACAAATGATGCCCTCAGTTCAAGTAAGGTCGACAAATAATATCTTGCCTGTAAGACAACTAGGCCAGAATCAGATATCACTCGGAAACGGAATGAGTTTCGGAAAAATAAGTCAAATTCTAATGGACCCTTCAGTCTTCAGTCTCGAATGTCCTGGGCCAATGAAAAACATTCTTGTAAACAAAGCAGGCAGAATTCAGGTAAGCTCAACAAGATTGACAAAAGAAGAAATCGACGGAATAATGGAAGAAATCTCAGAAAGAACAAGGATACCCGTAACTCCTGGAATTTTCAAAACCGCTTATCAAAATGTAATAATCACCGCAGTTATCTCAGAATTCGTAGGGACGCGATTTGTAATTCAGAAAAGAAATCCCTACAGAAAATACTAAGAATATTTTAGTGTCATTTACAAAAAATTATATATTAATAAAAACACCCAAAGCCATGAAAGAAATCCTAAGAATTTATAATTCAAAAAAACAATTAATTAAATCCCGCCTGAATGATTTTAAAAATCTTAGCGCAGAAGAAAAATTTAATGAATTTTTATTCTGCCTGCTCACGCCACAAAGCAACGCGCAAAAATGCTGGCGGGCTGTTGAAGAGATTTCTAAAATAAAAAATATTAATGAACTGGAAATAAAAGAAATTTTAAAAACAAGAACAAGATTTCATAATAATAAAACAGAATATATTTCAGAAGGTTATAAAAATTGGAATAATGTAAAGTCAAAATTGTCAGAGAAAAATATTCCTGAATTAAGAAATTGGCTCGCAAAAAATGTTAAAGGCTATGGTCTGAAAGAAGCCGGGCATTTCCTGCGCAACATAGGCATTTCCGACAACAAAATAACAATTCTTGACAGGCACATTTTAAGAAACCTTAAAAAATTAAATATAATCGCGGAAGAAAAAATAAAATCCCCCAAACATTATCTGGAAATCGAGCAATCCTTCCTGAAATTTTCAGAACAAATTAAGATTCCCGTCGACGAATTGGATTTATTGTGGTGGTCACAGGAAAACGGAGAAATTTTTAAGTAGATGAAAGCGCTTTAAAGACAGGTTTCATTCCAACATTGTAGACAGCATAAAAGAGTTTGTCTTCGTTCTGTGTTCTCCCATCGGCATTTGCCTCTGGCACTAAATACAACTCCAGCGTAAAAGTGTCATCTCCACTTTTCACTCTGATTTCCCTAACTACTTCATCATATTTTCCATCAACTTTTAAATCCGAAAAATCTCCAAGAGAATTATTCACTCCATGGCCTTCAAAAACCAGACTTATCTTTTCGCGATCATCAACAACAGATAACTTATACCCTCCAAAAATATCAAACGAATTGGGAAATTCGGGACTTCTTCGAAACCAATCTCCACGGAAACAAGAACCCTTGCCAACAAACTCTCTGATGTGACTGCAAGTCCTATCAGCAAGATAACTGCTTAAATCCATAATTAATTGCAGAAAACAAACTTAAAAACAATTGTTATACTCCATAATACATTTAATTTCTGTCTTGGAAGTAGGAAATTTTATAACCTCTTTTCATTTAAATAATATATGAAAAAAATAGTGGTGATTTCTCTCGGCGGCTCCCTGATTGTGCCGGAAAAAATGGATGTTAAATTTCTGCAGAAATTTAAGTCAATTCTACAAAAAAATTACAAAAAGCACAAATTTGTAATCATCTGTGGCGGCGGAACAATAGCAAGAAGATATATCTCCGCCCTGAAAAAAGAAGGAAAATCAAAAAAAGAACTTGCAAACGCCGGAATAAAAGCGACAAGAATGAATGCCACTTTTATGATGCAGTTCTTTGGCGAAAAGGAAGCAAACGACTCCCTTCCAAGAAACATGATAGATGTAAAAAACAATCTGAGAAAAAATAACGTTGTAATATGCGGCGCTCTGCGGTACGCCTCGAACTCGACCTCCGATGGCACTGCGGCAAAATTAGCAAACTTCCTGAAAACAGAATTTATCAACATGACAAACGTGAAAGGTTTGTATTCTGCAAATCCAAAAACCCACAGCAACGCAAAATTCATACCTGAAATTTCCTGGAAAGAATTTGAAAAGAGAGCGCTCAAATTAAAATTCAAAGCCGCCCAGCATTTTGTCCTCGACCAGCAAGCATCTGTAATTATCAGGAAAAATAAAATACCTACTTACATAATAGGAAAAGAACTTTCAAACCTCGATAAAATTCTCAACGGGAAAAAATTCATAGGGACTTCAATTACAGAATAATCAAATGCGTTTAACTATGCTCTATAAACTTATATAACCTTGCGGTGATTAGAAATTGACTGATATCTGACAAATAACTTTCTGTTAATTATTGTATATAAAATATAATAATTGACCTATATTTTAGAGCTAAAACGCCATAATCACAAAAAATCATTTCCTCTCAATCCTTGGAAACCTGTGCCTTTCTCCCCAACCACGCGGATCTTCCCTCCATTCTTCTAAAACTTTAATTTGCTCGTCATTAACATATCCTGTTTCTTTTGCCACCCTAAATAATAAATCATAGGTTAATAAAGAAAGAACATTGCACTTAGGTCTTAAAGAAGAAAACACATCTTTCGCTTCTTTTAATCCATAATTAAAAATAGACAAGCAATAATCACATACACCGTTTGCATTTCGTATTGCCTGCACAGCCCCCGCAGAACTCCCCCCAAAAGAAATTAAATCTTCAACTAAAACTACTCTTCCTCCTTTTAAATCAGAATCAGCGTCGATTCCCTCAATCTTGTTTTTCAAGCCGTGATCTTTTGGCTTTTCTCTGACATATATTAAAGGAGATTCTGTAATATCCGCTAAAGTTGTTGCCGGAGATATTCCGGCAGTTGAAGTTCCGGCAATAATATTCCAATGAATTTCATTATTCGAAATCATCTCAAGAAAACCAGATGATATCAATCTTCTATAATCAAAATTAAAAAGAAACATTCTGTTATCATTATAAATCGGCATTCTATAACCTGAAGCCCATGTGAAAGGATTTTCAGGAGATAATTTCACAGCTTCAATTTCCAAACCAGCCCTTGCAATTTCTTCTGCGTAGCTCACCTTTATTAGAGGACCAGTCATTATATAAATTTATACCAGAAAATTTATTAAACAGAAGGAATAAAAAACAGCATGATTAACACAGCAAACCTAAACGAAGCAAGAAAACAGATTCAAAACACAAAAGAAAAGCCAATAATTGTAAAATCCCAAAATCCGGAATTCGACAGGAAAATTCTCGAGTTCGGAAATTTCAACATTCTTCTCTCCGTAGAAAAGATAAAAGGAAAAGATAATTCAAAATACCTTAACTCGGGATTGAATCACGTCCTCGCAAAAATTGCAGCAAAGAATAAAATCGCAATGGGAATTAATATTGAAGAAATCTCACGGCTTGAAAAAAAACAAAAAGCTCTATTGCTCTCAATAATAAAGCAAAATATAAAAACCTGCAGAAAAGCTCAATGCAAAATCGCTCTCCTAAACTACAAAGACCAAAAAGACGCGCAAAACCTCTTTACCTCATTAGGAGCATCAACAAAACAAGCAAAGGAAGCAACAGATTTTTAATACCCTTTGACTTAGTACAAAAATGCCTGAAAACATCCAAAAAATTATTGAATCCCTCTCGCCGTTAGAAAGAAAAATAGTTCCTTTCCTAAATCTTCCGATAAAAGAGATAAAGGAAAAAACAAAACTTGACAACACCTCAATATACCGCGCCCTGCAATTTCTCGCAAACAAAAAACTCGTTGAAATAAAAAGCGAGGCGAAAAAAGTTGTGGAATTGGGAACAAACGGGATATACTACAAAAAAAACCATCTCCCCGAAAGAAAACTGCTAATTTTCGCAGAAGAAAACAATCACATAACAATCGAAGAAGCAAGAAAACTCTGCAAACTTTCAGACAACGAATTCAAAGTCTCGCTGGGAATACTAAAATCAAAATCATTGATAGAACTAAAAAACGGAAAAATATCAATTATAGCAAAAAAAGAAGAACTCACAAAAAAAATGCTCGAAGAACAATTGATTGATGCTCTTCCGCTGGACGAATCAAGACTTGAGCCTGAGCAGCAATTTGCGCTCCAAAATCTGAAGAAAAGAAAGGACATTGTAGAGATAAAAGAAAAGAAATCCGTCTCATTCAAGCTTACAGAACTAGGAAAGGAAATAGCAGGAAAAGAAATTAAGACCGATTTAACAGAAGAAGTAACTCCGGATGTAATAAAAAACTGGAAGCGCGGGAAAAAATTCAGAGCATACGACATTCAGGCGCCTGTTCCAAAACTTAACGGCGGAAAAAAACACTTTGTAAACCAATCAATTGAATACGCAAAAAGGATCTGGCTCGACCTGGGATTTAAAGAAATGAATTCAACAATTGTCCAGACATCTTTCTGGAATTTCGACGCGCTGTTCACTGCGCAAGACCATCCAGTCAGAGAAATGCAGGACACATTCTTTATAAAAAATGCGGAAGGCCGGCTCCCCGCAAACTCAATAGTCAGCAAAATAAAAAAAGTTCATGAAGAAGGGGTGGATAAAAGCAGGGGCTGGCAGTACAAATGGGACGAAGAAGAAGCAAAAAAAGTGGTTCTGAGAACGCATACAACTTGCCTATCAGCAATAACTCTCGCATCCCTCGACGCTAAAAAAGACATTCCTGCAAAATTTTTCGCTCTTGGAAAAAACTTCAGAAACGAAACTCTGGACTGGTCGCACGGATTTGAATTCAATCAGACAGAAGGAATTGTAATTGACAGGAATCTCACTTTCAGACACCTGCTCGGATATTTGGAACAATTCTTCAGGAAAATGGGCCTTGAAAAAATAAGATTCACTCCAGGGTACTTTCCCTACACGGAACCGAGTGTCGAAATAAATGCATTTCACCCCGAAAAAAAAGTCTGGCTTGAGCTGGGCGGCGCAGGAATTTTCCGTCCCGAAATAACAATTCCTCTTCTGGGAGAAAAAATACCCGTCCTTGCTTGGGGCCCCGGATTCGACAGAATTATCATGGACTACTATAAAATTCAGGACTTAAGAGAAATGTACATGAACGATTTAAAACAGCTTCGGGAGAAACGGGCGTGGCTGAAATGATTCCAAAAATAAGATTCAGGTATTCCAGAATATATGATAAAAGATATAGGGAAAGCCCGCTCATACAAGATAAATTAAAGAAAGAAGGAAAAGTTTATCCTTCGGATAAAAAAATCAGGAATTATATTAAAAAAATTGAGCAGATATGGGAAAAATCTGAGGAAAAAATATTAAAAGAAATGGAAAAAATAACAAGTTTAAAATGGCAGGAAAAAGAAATTATTTGTTATGTTATTGGCGCTGGCAGTCCGTTTTCCGACCCTTTGACAGTGAGGATTCATGAGTCAAAAAATAGATTTATTGATATTTTAATCCACGAACTAATTCATCAAATATTATCTCAAAATTCAGTGAAAAATAGAAAGTGGTGGAAATATGTTAATGCAAGGTATACAGAAGAGACACTATCTTCTAAAGTGCATATTTTAGTCCACACCATATATGAAATAATTTATCTTAAGTTGTTTGATAAAAGAAGACTAAGTGAAGACATTAAAGAATCTCAAAGACCCAAGGCGATAGATTACAGAAGAGCGTGGGAAATCGTGCAAGAAGAAGGAGCGGAAAATATAATCAAAAAATTTCAGGAGGTAATAAAATGACGAACGTAAAATTTTCCAGAAAAGAATTTGAGAAAGAAATAAAACTAACGCAGGAAACAATAGAAAAAATATCGCTGTTTGGAACGCCTCTGGAATCTATAAGCAACGAAGAAATTGAGATAGAAATTTTCCCAAACCGTCCTGACCTGATTTCAATACAGGGATACATCAGAAGTTTCAGGCAGTTCCTGGGAGAAAGCAAATCAGAAAAAAAATACAAAATAAATAAACCACTTCCGGACTATAAAGTCAAAATTTCACCCTCGGTAAAAAAAGTCAGGCCACATACTGTCTGCGCGATTGTCAAAGGCTTGAAATTAGACAATGAAAAAATAAAAGATATAATAAGTCTTCAGGAAAAACTGCATATAACAATAGGAAGAAACAGAAAGAAAGTCGCAATAGGAATTTACCCCTTGGAAAAAATAAAACTTCCTATAAAATATGAGGCTATTTCTCCGAAAAAAATACAATTCACGCCTCTGGATTCAGAAAAGGAAATGTCCGCTTTGCAAATTCTTAAAAGACATCCCGCCGGAAAAGCTTACGCGCACTTGCTGGAAAAAGAAGAGCTTTTTCCGATTTTCAGTGATTCAGCAAACAACATCCTGTCTCTCCCTCCGATAATAAACAGCGACAAAACTGGCAGAGTAACAGCCTCGACAAAAGATGTTTTCATAGAATGCTCCGGTCACGACCTTCCATCCTTAAATAAAACTCTGAACATAATTGTAACAGCTCTGTCAGACATGGGCGGAGAAATTTACCAGATGACTCTGGAAAATGGAGGCAAAAACTCAACAACTCCTGACTTGACTCTGGAAAAAATAAAACTATCACTTGAAAACACAAATGCTATGTTAGGATTAAACCTAAAAGAAGCCGACCTCCAAAAACTCCTGTCAAAAATGGGAATAGAATACAAAAATAAAACAGCATCAGTTCCTGCCTGGCGGACAGACATCCTGCACGAAGTTGATTTAATAGAAGACATTGCAATAGCTTACGGCTACGAAAAATTCGTCCCGGAGCTCCCAAACATATCAACCGAAGGCGCCGAATCCAGAGAATCCAGAATAAAATCAAGAATATCGGAATTACTAATCGGTCTAAACCTGACAGAAGTCTCGACTTATCATTTGATAAAACAGGAAGAAGCCGAGAAATCAAAATTAAAGGAACCAATTGAATTGGAAAACTCAAAAACAGAATACAAAATTCTCCGCCCCAACTTGTTGATTCCGGCCATGAGAATATTATCCGAGAACAAAGACAATGAATATCCTCAGGAAATTTTCGAGATTGGAAGAGTTTTCTCACACGACAAAAAAACAGAAACCGGAGTCAGAGAAGATAACAGCTTAATAATTCTCTCATCGCCTGCAAACTTTACAAAAATGAAGCAGGTCATAGACTATATTTCACAATCGCTCGGCATAGAACTTTCGCTAAAAGAATCAACGCACCCTCAATTAATAGAAGGAAGAACTGCTTCCGTCAATCTAAAGAACAAAGAAATTGGCCACCTCGGCGAAGTCAATCCGGAAACGCTCCGCGCCTGGACAATTAAAATGCCCGCAGCAGTTATAGAAATTTCGCTCGAAGAAATTTTCAAAACTATAAAAGAAAATTAATAGAAATTTTATTTACTTCCTTCCAAAACCACAGTCACTCTGCTCGGAAACTCGTAAGAGCCTCCCTCACGGTCAACTAATATATATCCCCCTGTATATCCTCTTTTCGCCAACATAGCCCTTATTGTTTCATGAAGGGGTATAAAAATTTCATCAACGCCTCTTTCAGGTATATCAAGAGCAACAGCGTTCGCTTCGTAAATTCTAATTCCTATTAAATCGTCGTTCATCCGAAATAACTCCTGTCCTTCTTGACAAAACTCTCAGAAGGATTCTTCATGTTCTTAAGAATAATCCTAAACTCTGGCTTAGCATTCTGCCACACGGCAAAGATTCTGCTAACCAATTCTGCTTCGGAACTCTCGCTATAATCTATCTCCAAATCAAGAGCGACAAAACTAACTTCAGAAAAAGAATCATAAATCTTTTCGATGCATTTTCTGTCCTCGGAAGACATCGATTTAACATAAGCAAGATACATCCGCGGGGAAGCCATCGGATTCAAAAGCAGTTCAACAAAACTCAGAGAACTAAGAATTTTTTCCATCATCACTTTCCTAATCGCCCTCAGCAAAGTATCAGAGCCGCTGGAAATTTTCTCAATTTCAAAATCTTCATTCAGCTCCTTAAAAGAAGGCAGGCTATATTTTCCGTTCAGTTCAGAATAAATTTTCTTTAACTCAGTCAATTCCATAAAAAACCCAAATAAACAGCTTTTTTATAACTATCGGAATATTAAAAACTTGCCGTATCTTATAATTATTTCCTAACGACAAATTAAATCTCTTTTCTCCTCTATAAAAAAGGCGATTAGTGGTTTAACGCACCATTTTTTTGGTAATTGCCGAAGATAAATTATACAAAAATATGTCTTGCAAATGTAAATGCGAGCTTTTAATATTTTCAAAATGAATCACCCACTGCTCACTCCGTTCGCTTCGCAGCAAGCTGCGGGGCTTCACACGACGACTAAAACTCGCTCAGCTTAAGCTGACTTTCTTGATGCGAATATATTTCAATTATCTCCACAATAATAAGATGGTGATATAGCTTTGCCCAACCACAGTAAGCTGTGGGGATTTCTTTTCAATTAATAAAAAAATAATGAACCTTTACCGACGATAAAAGATAATTCTTTAATTAATTTATTTGTCTTATCATTTAATTTGTGACTTTTTGGTGCTAAAAATGCCTTAATCACCAAATAAAATTTTATAACTTTTATTAATTAAGATTTTTACTTTATCGTCGGATAAATTATTATAAATTAAAATATCTCTCTGGCTAATTCAGCAAGTTAATTTTTAACAGCCTTGGGAACTAATTTTCAGATAACACAGTTAAAAACTTCTACTTCTTCCCGCCAAGCAAGACATCAATAATTCTCGTCATCTCGCCAAGAAATTTCTCAGCAGTTTCCTGCCATCCGTCAATAATCTTTCCATCAATGTTTGCAAGTTGCCTGTGCACAATCGATTTATGCAAAGCATACAAATCCTTCATTGCCCTAACGTAACCCATTTTCAGCATCCCGTGCTCAACAAACTCTTCCCTCAACATTTCAGGAATATGTTCGGGGCTCGGAGGCAATTTTCCTGCAGTCATCAAAGCAGCCTGCGCAGAATCAACCATCGCCCAGTAAGCTCCTTCAATCGCTCCCATCTCAGATATTCTGCTTCGCACAATATGCCCGGGGGCCCTCATTAAAGTTGCATGAACCGCCTCGGGAGTCGAGCGCATTCTTCCCTGTAAAAGCAACGCCTTCAGTGGATTGAAAAAACCTCCGTAGTCAATCAGCGCCTCGCCGTACCTTAATATATTTATCACAACCGGGTCCCCATTCAGCATATCATTCCACCATGTCGTCAGCTTAACAGTATTAATATGCAACTCCTTGGAATAATCCTGGGCAGAGACAAGTCTTCCCAATTCCTCACGGTACCACGAGAGCAATTCCAAATCCCACTCGATAGAAGCATCGTCTACAATCAAAATCACATCAACGTCAGAGCCAAAAGTCGCCTGGCTTTGCTTTGAAGAAGAATTAGAGCCGAACAAAATAGAAGCCTTTACTATTCTGTCAAATTTCTTCTGCACTTTAGCCGCAAAATCCATTGCAATATCCCTGCCGTCCTTTAATTTCCTGTTAGCAAGGTCTCCCTTCCTCAAAACTTTCTTGACAGATTTTTCCTTATTTTTATTCTTCACTCTCTTTTTTTTCTCGCCCATTCACACCTCAAACATCACTGCCAAAAACAAGAGACAATTCTTTAAAAACCTTCTCTTAATGTTGGCTCTGTTGAAAATCTCAATTTCATTTGCAATCTAATCGAATGTAAAGCGTCGCTCTCTTCGGAAAGAAAGGCGAGACAAACGAAATAACAAAAAATGTCAAAACTTTTTCAACAAAGTCCTTAATGTTAAGTCCACTCTACAATTAACATTAGTACATAAAAGGCATTATCTATAAAATTCTTTTAATAAATCGATCAATCTTGGTGTGGTGACTATTTCATAAAGGAACTAATAAAAATCAAATTTCTCAATTTCAAAATCTTCATTCAGCCCCTTAAAAAATCGCGCCATCAAACAGCACAAAAAAGAAATTTAATCATTAACTAAACCAAATCACATTAACATAAATCACTCAATCGGCGCCCCGCCCATTCTCGCCCTGCCACCCATATCCCCACCCAGCTCCGGCGGCAAATTAGAAAATCCCGCGCCGTAAGTCTGAAAGTTCCGGTCAGGTAGCATCGTTCCGTAGCCCGCAAAATAGCCTCCGCTCGAATTAGCAATATTTCTCCAATTCGGCTGCATCTGCATAGAATAAAGCGGACTTCCAAATGCCCTCAAAGTTTCTCTGACAGGAGTCTGATTTCCAAACGCCTGAGGTCCAAACCAGTTTCCGGTCTCGACAATCTTTTTAAGCTGTTTGTTATATTTCCCAATCGCCTCCAGCATCGGCTTCGTCGGAACGTTACCCATTCCCATCGGCAGTTCAGTATGCTCCATCCCGAAATTATCAGACAAATGAACGTGCTTGACATGCTTGGCAATCTTCTCAGTCTCTTTAATTATATCCTCCCCGCTATAGCCAAATTTTCTCAGCATATTGATATGCCCGACATCCCATGTAACTCCAATTAACTTTTCAGCTTGTTGCTTCGCCTCACTCTCCCCCATTCCCATCTCATCAACAAACCTCTTCTGCAGCTTCTCCCTGGACTTGTCAACCAACTGCCTCAAATCCTCGGCCCTATGCAATGGCGCACTACCGGCAGGAGGATTTTCAACGCTTAAAATCGGAGAAGTATTCTTAAACTCCTTGTAAGCGCTAAAAGCGATATTTGAAAAAGTATCTGAAGACTTGTCAACAGCAAAATCTTTGAAAGGTTTCAACGCCTTCGGCGGATCTATCGACCTCAAAACATTGACGCCACGAACAATCTCATTACCAAACTTTTGCAAATTCTTAACCTCCTCTATGTCTTTTAGATTCGGCTGCATCTCCGCTCTAAATTTTTTCAGCTTGCTCAAATCTTCCTTATTATTATTCTTCAAAGCAACCTCATAAGCCTGATTAAACATGTTCTGCAAATTCTGATAAGCATCTCTTAAATAAGCATCACCATGAACCAGTCCTGTAACAGTATCCTGAAAAACCTCTTTGTATGGCTTCCCCAATTTCTCAATGCTTTTAGAGATTTCCCCTCCCTTCAAATAATCACTGTATCCTTCCAATAAAACTTCTGCCACTTTTTTATCCCCTCCTGCAACCTTAGAAGAACCAGACAAAACATTATCAATTTCTCTGCTACCTGCCGAAGCATGATAACTGACGTTGAAAAGCTGTCTGAACCACGCTTCTTTATTTTGTTTGTCAATCACCATCTTTATTTTTTCCTGCTGATTTTCCTTCGAGTAAAAATCCTTTTCACCACCTTTAAAATAATCCGGCTTGATGGGAATTCTCTGAACCTGCCCTTCCGCCTGATTAATTACCGCAAATTCAGTTATTATCTCTCCCGTTTTCTCATCTTTAACTCTGGTCTCAGGGTCAAGTCCGACAGCTCCCGAGTGAAAAGTAACTATGACATTCCCGTCAGGATTGACCTGATGAGCCCTCTGCACCGCCTGATGCATCTGTCTCTCCGCCTGCACTCTCTGCGTTTCATCCCATCCCTGCCTGGTAAAACCGCTCGGCTCTATAATGGGTCCATGAAAAGTTAAATCTACGCCGACAAGTTTCCTCAAGCGATTTATTTCATCAAGATGTTGTTTAGGCATGGATTCAAAAACCGCAGGAGTTATAGCCGTGACTTCAATCGTCTTCGCTCCAGTGCTAAGTTTATCAGAAACCGCCTTCAATTGGTTAGCCATTCGAGGGTCAGTAGTATATCCAAACTGCGAAACCTCGGGAGTATATTCCTGGCTCATCCCTACGCTAAACTCCGCGCCATAATTCGGGTCAAAACCATAATCAGCCCCGACATAAAAATTCTCCGCATATCCTTCGCCACTCTCAGCCATATTCGACAATGTCAAAAATAATTAATAAATCTATCGCCCCCTCACAAAACAATAAAGAAAATCAATCAACTCAGAATGTGATTCACCAAATAATTGAAAGTTTCCGATAATTATAAAATTACTCCCAAGGACCAACTGTCCTTTTCCTCGATTTTTTCTCTTCCCCTGCCTTATATCTTTGACCCAAATCCTGTTCATCCTCAAAAACTCTCTGCCCGCCCATTCTCGCTCTGCCAGGAATGTCAGGCGCGCTCCTGAAACCTTCCCTGCTCAAGCTCCTTTCTCTCAAAATATCGCTACTGGTTTCTCCGGAAGAAGTACTATAAGGAACTTTAGATACCTGCCCATGGCCTCCAGTCGTATAATTAAATTCTCTTTCAGTTCCTTTATCTCCCCTAGACCCTGTTCTCACCTCGCCAACAGAAGATTCTATATTGCGCTCGCCGGTCTCATGAACTCTTTCTAAAGCCCCGCCGCCAATCTCCGCCGGAACAGGCTCCTGCTCCTCAAACTCAGAAAAATCTCCATCGGAAAAACCATT
>Ga0209541_10002751_pt1 | contig 32970 bp, 38 predicted proteins | sample RifCSPlowO2_01_FD_184027 | JGI IMG/M metagenome (GOLD analysis project Ga0209541, IMG submission 184027) | Groundwater microbial communities from Rifle, Colorado - Rifle CSP2_plank lowO2_0.1 (SPAdes) (version 2) | ecosystem: Environmental > Aquatic > Deep subsurface > Groundwater | place...
TGCCTTTTAACTTGAGCACACTGCAAACGGTGTCCTAAAATGTACTTTCTTAAGGCAGCTGCATACTTGTCAAAATAGATAGCACCGACCTGAAAATTTGGGTCAACTGCCCTTATTCGATCCGTCATAGAAAAAACCGCCACCTCGAGACTTATAAAACCTTCAGGGATTCTTTCTGAAACCTTCCAAAAAACCATTTTTTTTCTCTTTTCGGCGAGAAGCTGTTTTTCTTTTAGAATCTTAAGTTTACTCGAAATTGTAAGCTTGCCGAATAAGCTTATATAAACCCCATCCCCAAAATACAATTCCAACTACTATTAGTAGACCCGAACCAATCTCTAAACCTTTGTAAATAACCACTCCCCCTAAAACGAGCATTGCTAGTGCCGGAAATAAGGTAAAGAAAAAGTCCCAAATCTTCAGAACAGAGTCGGCTATATCGCTAAGTAATTTCTTAACTAAACCCCTTTTTGCAGCCTTAGCTAGAGCTTCTTCAATTTGTTGTTGTACCAAAGTCTCTCCGCTCTTTCCCCTCATTTCTCCCCTCTTTTTTTATCCTTTCAACTGCTTGGGAAAGTAGTTGCACGTACAGTTCGAAGCCGACGAGGCTGATATTACCACTTTGAGCCGTTCCAAGCAAATTCCCGGCCCCGCGAATTTCTAAATCTTTTTTGGCAATCTTGAAACCTGCCCCAAGTTCTGTTTTCTCTCCAATTATTGCCAGCCGCTCAAACGCACTAGCGATCGGTACATAACCCTTTGGATAAAAAAGGTAGGCGTAAGCTTGTCGCTCGCTTCGTCCGACTCTGCCACGAAGTTGATGTAAATCTGCTAGTCCAAAACGATGCGCATCTTCAATAAGAATCGTATTTACGTTTGGCATATCAAGACCAGATCCAATGATGGTAGTACAAACCAACACGTCTGCCTTCCCTGAATAAAATTGTTCCATTACCGCCGCGAGTTCTGGCTCTCTTTTCTGCCCGTGGACGTAGACCACTTTTGCTTTGGGGATTAAACTCGCAACCTCCCCCGCTTTTCTGGCGATAGCCGCCACATTATTAAACACGTAATATACCTGTCCGCCCCGGAAGAGTTCCTTACTAATAGCTTCCTTCACCTTTCTTTCATCGTATTTTCCAACAAATGTTTTAATTGGTTGGCGTCCTTTCGGTGCTTCTTTCAGCACAGAAATATCGCGCAAATTGGCGAAAGACATGTGTAAGGTCCTTGGAATAGGTGTAGCACTCATCGAAAGTATATCAACGCTGGTACGCAGGCTCTTTAATTTTTCCTTAGCGGCTACCCCAAAACGATGTTCCTCATCAATAATCAAAAGTCCGAGATTTTTGAATTGTACATCTGGTGAGAGAAGCCGTTGAGTACCAATGATTATGTCGATACTTCCTTGCTTTAGCTTTTCCACAATAATCTTTTGGGCCTTTTCGTCACAAAAACGGGAAAGTATTTCAACTTTCACCGGAAAACTTTTAAGTCTTTGAGAAAAAAGCTGATAGTGTTGGGCCGCTAAAATGGTTGTTGGCACAAGAACGACCACTTGTTTGCCTTCTTGAACAACTTTAAAAGCGGCTCTTATAGCAACTTCGGTTTTGCCAAAACCGACATCGCCTACTAAAATCCGATCCATTGGTTTTGTAGTTTCTAAGTCTTCTTTTATTTCTTTTGTCGCCTTTATCTGATCAGCCGTTTCTTGGTATTCAAAGGAGGTTTCTAATTCCTTTTGCCAAGGGGTATCTGGCGAATAGGGTGTTCGGTTGACTATTTCCCGTCTAGCATAAAGAAGCAAAAGATCGCGAGCCACTTCTAACAGCGATTGCGCTACTTTTTGTTTGATTCTTTCCCAACCGCTTCCCCCTAAAGTAGCCAATTTTGGTTTATAACCTGGGATTCCGATATATTTTGTCAGCCTCTCTATTTGTCCAACCGGAACATAAAGTTTATCTCCCCTGGCGTATTCAACAACCAAAAATTGGCTGGGTGATAAAGCTAGCCGACCAATCCCTAAAAACCTTCCGATCCCGTGATCTATATGCACCACTAAATCCCCTGCTTCTATCTCTGATAAAAATAATCTTTCAATTTTACCCCCACCAGAAGGAAACGTGATCCTCTTTGTCCATTTAGGAGCAATTTTTGGAGTAACCCCGAAAGGCACAATGTATATTTCTTTAAGGTTTTTTACCTTAATTTGGGTGAAATAATTGAACAAATATATGTTTTCAATTTTGTTACTAATTAAATCAATCCGAACTGGCAGTTTGTATCTCTCTAACCAGATATCGATTAGGTTTCCTCTGCGACCAAACTCTCTTTCTTTGTTTGGGGTAGAGGCTTGGATATTTTCATAGCCTAAATTTATAAGAGTAGCCGTTAACTCGGCTGTAGAAATTTTTTGATTAAGTTTTAGGGTTAATCCTTCTTTTTCCATACGCAAAACTCCCCTAATGAAAAGTTTAGGGGTGTGTTGTCTATTAAGTTTCTGTCTAATTATACTTTTATATTATTCTTTTAACCAGTTAATAACTACTTCACTAGTTTCTTCTACAAGGGTTTGGATTTCTTCAGTCTGCGAAAAATCTTGCAAGACCCAATCATCTGTTTCCATTGGTCCGGCAGCTAGTGAAGGACGACCAATACCTATTCGTACACGATTAAACTCCACTGACCCAAGCTCTTTTATTACTGATTCTACGCCTTTATGACCAGCCGCTCCTCGAGCAAATTGAAGTTTGAGGGTACCAAATTCTAAATCAACATCATCGTGCACTACCAAAAGATCTTTTAGCTCGATTTTATAAAAATTAATTATCTTTTTTACTGTCCTACCAGAATCATTCATAAAAGTTTGGGGTTTGATCAAAAGTCTATTTTTATCTAAAAAATACAAAATCGCTTCGAATTTTTTATTGATATGAGGACTTACCACGTAGGTTTTGATAATTTCATCAATTACCATAAAACCAAGATTGTGCCGGTTTCTTGCATATTTTTTCCCCGGATTTCCAAGACCGACTATTATTTTCATTTACAAAAGTTTATCAGCAAGGCAAGATTAATTGCAATAATTAGTAGAAAGGACTTGAGTTGAGGATTTGGTTTTCGAGGGATTCCATCTGGGCGGTTTCTGCGGGTTTTTCGTGATCGTAACCCAGTAGATGCAAAAGCCCATGAGTTGCTAAAAAATTCACTCTTCGTTCCACTAAAACATTTTCTTTAGCTGCTTCGGCTAGCGCCTGCGGATAAGAAATTACAATATCGCCTAAATCAAGATATTCTCTTTCTTTTTTTAAAGATTTCAGTTGCGTTTTTACGTTTTCGTTTTGGGAGAAGGAAAGGACATTTGTGGTTTTATCAATTCCCCGATACTTTCTATTGAGAAGTCTCATCTTCCGATCACCAATTATACTTAAGCCGACTTGCGTTTTTCCTTTAATTTTTAAAGCAGTTAAAACTTTCTCAAGAAAGTTTCTTAGCTCTTTTCTTTTTAGTTTGTAACGCGGCTCAATATTAACATATATTTTAAAACTCATTCTTACGGAAGGTTTTACGGGAACGATAAGCTTCCTCTCGTTTTCTAACAACCGAAGGTTTTTCGTAAAATTCTCGTTTCTTTAGCTCATCAAGAATACCGTCCATAGCTACTTTTTTATTAAATTTTCTGATTAAAACTTCAACCGGTTCGCCTTCATGCGCTACAACTTTGGTCACGTGAAAATGCACCTCCTCTCGGCGTATTAATCCCCTTCCAGATGCCAATGCAAATGCGGAATATGTTGATACTTCCCCCCATTAAACACTACCCTGTAGGCACTTTCTATATTCTTTTCCTTAATTATATTATGCACTATTTCAACCATCTCTTGCAACAGCCAAGCATGCTCCTTTTTGATTGATAGGAAAGTATCTAAATGCTCTCTTGGCACCACTAAGATATGGACTCTTGCCTTTGGGTTCATATCATTAAAGGCGACTACGCTTTTGCTTTTCTTTACGAATTCTTTTGCCAATTTACCGCTTACAATCTGACAAAAAATACAATCTTTCATAATCTTATGATAACAAATTAATTTAATACTCTCAATTTAAATTTTGGATTTTAAATCCTCTAACACTTCGTAAGATACCTTTAAATAGAAATCGGTGAACCCAAGGGCTTTACCAGCCGAGCCAAAACCGTGGTAATCACTGCCGCCAGAGATTAAGAGGTTTTCTTTCTGGCAGATTTTTTCGAAATGTTCCACGCAAAGTTTTGTATCTTCCTGCGTTTCACGATGAGCATAAACTTCAAGTCCGTCTAACCCAAATTTAATTAAATTAGAGAGATAGTCTTCATTAAAAATTATTTCACCCTCTTGTTTCTTAGCTAGGCTCCAACAAGGATGGGCTAAAATTGCGATTCCACGAACAGCGTGAATCAACTCAATTGCCTCTTTTGGCGCTATTGTTTCTCTTGGTTCGTAGGCAGGTGCGCCCGGTATTAAATATTTCACAATAAAATCTCCGGTTGTGGGAATTTTGCCAAAATCTCTTATTAATCTATCCTTATTTTGGGTATTGTTTATGACTAACCAAGCAATATGGGGTTGGACAATCGTTCCTCTCGCCAAAACTCCTAAGTCGCCAAAATCTATTTTGTAACCAAGAGAATTTAGATTATTGATCACTTTTTCGGCTCTTTTTCTTCGCTCTTCCTGAAAGCTCTTCAAAGTTTTTTGAAAGGATTTGTTTTTCCAGTTAATAAAAAATCCCAGAAAATGAAATTCTTGAGTCGTATTTGGGTAACTAGTAATTTCTACACCCGGAACTACTTCGATCCCTAATTTTTTGCCAGCTCTGATCCCTTCCTCTAAACCATCGATATTATCGTGATCAGTAATGGAAATTGCTGCTAAGCCAATATTTTTAGCTTTTTGAACAAGTTCGCCTGGTGAAAGCGCACCATCAGAAAAAACAGTATGAGTGTGCAAGTCAATGGTTCGACTGTTTGTAGCCATCCGTAGATTTTAACTTTTTTTAGCAAATTGGGCAATATAAAAAGAAAACTCCCGATGGATTTCTCCGGCTATTTTCTTTTTGGGAATTTTTTTCGCTCTTTGGCAAACCTGTGAGCGGAAATGATAAAGGACCACACTGCTTCTATCTCTTCTTCACTTGCTATTTCGCCTTCCACCCAGGTTTTTCCGAATTTAAATTTTTCAAAACCACCACTTTCAAGGGCTTTATCAAAATCTACTGGCGAAAGTATCAATAGTATATGTAAATAATTTTCGTCAATTACCTTGTATCCACAAAAGAATTTGTCTTCTGTATTAGCACCGATCCAACCAAAAGAGCGAGTCCAGCGAATAGGTCCTAAACTCTCAATTTTCTGAATTAGAGTTTCTTCAAGGTCCATTTAATTCATATACTAATAATTCCCTGAAGTAAGCTTAGCTCTTGCTTTCATATCCCCTTTTGCTGACAGTGCAAGCTCGATCATTCTTAGTAAACGGTTTGGAGCCTTTTCTTGGGTTGGTTATTTCACCCACTCGGTTAAGCTGTCTTTAAATTGTTTACTTTTAGTTGTCATTAAACTCCGCGCTGTCCTTACAGTCTCATAACTCATTTTTAGTACTTCTTTTATTTCTGTGTCAGAATATCCAGAAAGTAACATAATGTACAAAGTAAGTCTTTTGGCCAACATCACCTTTTCTTCATTTGTTAAAAACTCAAACAGGAATTTTTTTAAATCGCTTACTTTATGACTGGAAATAACCTCCACTAGGGTTTTATGAATTTGCTCCCAAACTTGCGTTTCCAACCGTTGCTTAGACGCTCTCGGCATAAATACCAGTATACTGGTATACTAGTAAATATTCAAGCGTGGACTTGTTAATTACTTAGTTATTTTTATTACAAAAAGGAAAGAGGCTAGAATCTAGCCTCTTACAGTGCAAACCAATACTTATTAGGGTATCAGAGCGAGAGCGGACTCAATAAGAATTTTAATGTCAGGATCAGTAATCTTCTGTCGATATTCCTCTAACTCCGGCCTCTCTCTAAGAATCTCATCAACCACATGTTCCAATATGTCGTCCTTGCTACCAAAGTGGTGGTAAAACGCGCCTTTGCTCATCCCTGCTTCCACGACGATGTCATCTACCGTCACCGCTTCAAACCCCCTCTCCCCAAAAAGACTCCTCGCGGCAGCGACAAGCTTTCCTATCGTTTCCGCAGAACGTTCCGCATAAGTTTTTGTTTGGGTACGAGTAGCCATTTATCTCCCTCCGACTTATGGTCTAGAGCTTGTCGATTTTGACAAGCGTTACCTTGTCACTACCACGTTCTTTTCTTTCCACCGCATCTTCCTTCAACGTCTTCTCACTAACAACCAGCCGGGTTGGAATCCCTATCAGATCGGCATCGGCTAATTTTACGCCAGGACTTTCGTCACGGTCATCGTAAAGGACTTCAACCCCTTTTTTAGTAAGTTTTTCGTAAATTTCATTAGCCGCTTTAATCGTTGGTTGTTGGTTGTTGATTGTTAGCAAATGCACCGAAAACGGGGCGACGCTTTCTGGCCAAATAATTCCTTTAGGGTCGTGGTGCACTTCGACAATTGCCCCCAGCAAACGACTAATACCAATACCATAGCAACCCATTATTACGAGTTTTTCAGAGCCTCCTTTATCTTTAAAGGTAAGGTTGAAAGCTTTAGAAAATTTATCTTTAAGCGGAAAAATGTTCCCAACCTCAATTGTTCTTACTCTTTTTAATGGACCGTGCCCCAAATCGCACATTTTTCCCGCAACTACTTTCGCAATTTGGGTGTTCTCCGAAAAATCCCCCCCCGGGCAATAGATTATTTCGTCCTCACCATCAGAAGTTATAACTTGGTATTCGTGCGAGTATTCACTAAAAGTTCCGCCGCCGGCTTTTGTTTCAATTGCCTCTAAACCGGCTCTTTTAAAGATCTTCTTGTAAGAACCCTTCATAGTTTCGTAGTAGCCTTCCATGTCTTTTTCATCAGTGTGAAAAGAGTAAAGATCTTTCATTAAAAACTCTCTTCCCCGCAGTAGTCCTGCCTTAGCCCTAGGCTCATCTCGAAACTTAGTTTGAATTTGATAAAGATAAAGAGGTAAATCTTTGTAAGAGGAAATTGCTTGTTTAACAATTGGTACCAAAACTTCTTCATGGGTTGGACCAATAGCATACTGCGTATCGTAGCGACTCTTTAGTTTAAAAAGCGCGTCGAAAGCTTCCCAGCGGCCGGTTCTCTCCCAATTTTCTTTATTTTGCAAAGCAGCTAGTAAGATCTCCTGACCGCCACTATTGTTCATTTCCTCTCTGACAATATTAGTAATTTTATTCAGTACTTTTAAACCGAGGGGTAAGTAGTTATAAACACCAGAAACTTCCTTACTAATAAAACCAGCCTTGATAAGAAAACGAGCGTTGATTGAAGATTCGTCTTTGGGGAATTCTTTTAAAGTTTTGGGAAAGAGCCTACTTAAGCGCATAGCTACCAGTATAGAAGTTTTTTAAAAGAAAGGCAAAAGTTCTCGGAGTCCCTTACCAAAGTTGGTATTGACCCAAAGAAAGATAATATCATTGTAAGTGATAATCACCACTAGTAATAAAAGAAGAGCCAGACCAACTGAATGAATAATTCTTTCAAACTTTGCTGGTACTTTCTTTTTAGTTGCGGCTTCTATCAAAACAAAAACTAATCTACCTCCATCTAAAGCGGGAATTGGTAAGGCGTTTATAATCGCCAAATTTAAACTAAGTAAACCGACCCACTGTAAAATAGCCAAGATACCGGCTTGAGCGGCAAGATGAGTTACATAACCAATCCTTACTACTCCACCAATATCTTGAGGTACCTGTGCTCGGGTAAATAAATCGGCGACTAAATCTCGTAATCCCCCCAACATTGCACTAGTGAATTTTAAAGCTTGGAGACTTCCAACTACCGGCGCCTGCCAGAAGGGGTAGGATTTTGAGATTATATTGGGGGCAGTTGTTATTCCAACTGGCCCCTCACCAGAGGGTGGAGAAGCTCTAGGAATAAGAGTAACTACCAAAGTTTCGTTGCCTCGCTCTAATTTTAAGGAAACTTGTGAACCAGCAAGTTGTTTTACTTTCAGACCTAGTTCACTTGGCCCAGAAAGTTTTTTACCATCAATCTCATTGATTAAGTCTTGCGACTTTAAGCCAGAACTTTCCGCAGGAGAGTCTTTAGCAACAGAGGTTACCAAGACTTTACCAGTATCAATGGGACCACCAATTGTATAAAGAATACTAAAGGTTACTAAAGTTAAGACTACGTTCATGAAAACCCCGGCCAAAAGCATTCCGGCACGAAGTAGGGGTTTTTTGGCGGCAAAACTGCGGGGATCGGCCGTACTAGAATTGTCATCCTCGCCTGTCAATCTTACGAATCCACCAGCCGGTATTGCGTTTATTGAGTAAATTGTTTCCCCATACTTTTTTCCAAAAATTCGGGGTGGAAAGCCAAAACCAAACTCCTCTACTTTAACACCAGAGAGTTTTGCGGCCAAAAAATGACCAAGTTCATGGACAAAAATTAGAATCGCTAGTATTACAATGAAAATAAAACCGGAAAATAAATAGGTCATAGTTTTTTAAATCTCTCTTAGTTCGTTTTCTTTTTGTTTATGAAGGTTTTCTATTTTGGTAGTTACTTCATCCACTAATTTCTGGGCCCGCTCTTTCCCTCTAAATTTCTGATCCTGGGTTATTTTATGCGCCTTTTCCCTTCTTTCTAGTTCTTCAATTGCTTCATGACGGCTTTGTCTTATAGAAATTTTTGCGTTTTCAACCTTTTCACCAATAAGGCGAACTAACTCCTCTCGGCGCTCCCGCGAGAGCAGAGGTATAGGGACTCTAATTACGCCGCCTTCTTCCGAACCTAGAAGATTTAAGTTACTAGTTTGCAAAGCCTTAATTATTGGTTCAATATTTGTTTGGTCCCAAGGAGTAATATAAAGAATTTGTGGTGCAGCAGCGGAAATAGTCGCTAATTCGCGCAAGTTCATAAAAGTCCCATAAGCCTCTACTTTTAAACCTTCGATTAATAGGGGATTTGCCCGTCCGGTTCGCACAAAAGAAAGTTCTTCTTTTGAGAATTCTAAAGTTTTATCTATTTTCGCGGCCAGTTTATTAAAAATATCTTCCATTTTTAATTAAATCAAAGCGAAAAACGGGCTATCTTTCCAACCTTAATATTCTCACCAGTACGAACAATTACTTCCTTTATTAAATCACCTATTTTGCGGTTTGGATCCCTAATATATTCTTGGGTAAGTAGTTCATCAACTGTTTGCGGGTTCATGGCAGCAATTTGCATGGCAAGTTCTCGGGCTAAGTGTCTAAATTCATCAGTTCTAGCTACAAAATCAGTTTCGCAATTTAGTTCTACAACCCCGGCTATTTTTCCGCCAACGTGAACATAGGTTTCAATTAAACCTTCGGCGGTTTGGCGGGCCGCCTTTTTTGAAACTACTTCTCCACCTTTTTTTCTTAAAATCTCTTTAGCTTTTTCAAAATCGCCTTGCGCCTCTTCAAGAGCGGTCTTTGCGACCATCACCCCTGCTCCAGTTTCGTCTCTTAATTTTTTTACCACTGTAGCGGTAATTTTACTCATTTTCTTATTTTTTAGATTTACTAGTGCGCTTTGGTTTAGTCTTTGCTTTAGATTTACTCGTTTTAATTTTAACCTTTTTAACTTTTTTTGCTCCGGTGTTTTCAAGTTTGGCTGTTTTCTTTATTTCTTTGGTTTCACTGATCTTCTCTGTCACTGGTTTTTTCTTACCAATACCATAACCGTCTCTAACCGCATCAGAAATCGCGGCAACCGCAACGGAAATCGATTTTATGGCGTCGTCATTTATCGGAATTGGGTAAGTTATTTTTGTTGGATCACCGTTTGTATCTACTAAAGCTACTGTTGGAACCGAGGTTTTTTGGGCTTCTAAAACTGCGTTTTGTTCTTTTTTGCTATCCACAATAAACAAAGCATCTGGCAATTTATCTAAATTTCTTATTCCTCCCACCACCGTTTCAAGTTTCTTAATTTCTTTTTGCAAAAGAACCTGCTCTCTTTTAGTAAGGGTTTGGTTCTGCGCCGCCTCTTTTAGAGTTTCCTCCATATCGGATAATTTCCTAATTGTTTTTTTAACAGAATCAAAATTGGTTAAAAGACCACCTAGCCAGCGTTTAACCATATACATAGCTCCCGCACTTTCCGCTGCTTCTTTAACAATACCTTGAGCCTGTCTTTTTGTTGCCACGAAAATAATTATACCGTTAGCATCAGCAACTTTTTTCAAAAACTCACAGGCTTTCTTAAGAAGAGGAGCGGTTTTTTCCAAATCAATAACGTGAATGCCGTCTCTTTGCGCAAAAATAAAGGGACGCATTTTTGGATTCCATTTATTAGAACGGTGCCCAAAATGAGCACCTGCTTCTAGCAACTCTTTCATATTTGGTATATGACTCATAAGAACGCTCATTTTAACAAAGATTAGGTAGCCTATCAAGTACTTAAAATTTTTCTTTTTTTCAGTTCGCGGCGGATTTCTCGGTGAATATCTCCTTTCGTTCGCAATTGACCATTTTGCACGCAATCAATTTTAATCCAAGTAGGGTTTTTGGCTAGTTGTAAATAAGTTTTCTCGACCTGATTTTGGTAGCGGGGGTTTCCTTCGTTAAGGTCGGGTTTTCCGCTTATCAGTTCTCTTTTTCGTTCTTTCGCCAATCTCATCGAAACTTCGAACGGAACATAAAGGAATATTACCAGGTCTTCTCTGGGTACCTTGTTTACCGAATACTCTAACTCATCTATCCACGAAAAAAACTGCCTTCTTTTTTTAAGCGGTAACTTAGCGGCTTGATGGGCTTTGTTGGAAGTAACGTAACGGTTGGCCAAAACAATTTTATCATCGTTAAGAGCATAATAAATTTCTTCACGGCTAGTTAATCTATCCAAGGCATAGGCTAAAGAAACTAGATAAGGATTCTGTTTTGTTGGATCACCAAATTCACCCGAGAGATATTTGGCGATTGTTTTAGCATGAAAGGTATCTTTATAACGAGGAAAATCAAAAGCAATATGAGGGATGTTTTTCTTTTCCAGGAAGGAACGGAGCAACTCTACCTGCGTCGCTTTTCCTGAACCATCGCTTCCTTCAAAAACAATTAATTTTCCTTTCATAAATATTTGTGCCTAAGTGTTAGACACCTGAAGCTAACTTTACCATCTTTTTACCCTTTTTTACGTAACGAGGAGAGGCAGGGATTTTTTCTTCTTGAACCATCTTTTTATAATCTAAAGGCTTATCTTGATTGTATTCGATTCCCAGTTGCAAAGCCACTTCGGCTTTAGAGAGTTCAATTCCAATTGAAGCAGCGTGGTCTGCCAGAGAAATTAACTCCCAGTCGGTAATCCTCCACGCTACTTCCCGAGCAGTAGCTCCTTCAAAACTCTTAAGAACCGTTGCCATATCGTTCGTATAAAGTTTTGCAGATATTAATTTTTTAGTGTGACATGCCTCAATTACCCAATTACCTCTTGGATCCTCGTGAAAGTGAAAACCCCTTTTATATTTTAATTCAGCTTCGTAGTAGTCGTCTAATAAACCTCTTGTCAAACTCCAATCATCAGCGTAAATATGAGCTGAATGAGTAATCATTGTTAAATAACCAAAATCGTAACCAGCACTGTCAGCGATTTCCTTTTGCAGGGAAAGAGCGCCAAACATATTCCTTGGCCAAGCGTGAAACATATCTTGACTACGAACATGGGCGGTCATAAAAAACTTATTGTCTTGAACGCTAGCGTTAATTTGGGTAATACAAGGAGTATCGCCGCGATCTAAATTTTTCGTATCCTCTTTAACATCGTAGGTCACTAAAATCATTTTTTTAGAATCTGGTCTTTTCTTTAGGAGTTTTTTGAGCCGCTCCACTTGATCAATACCAAAATGGATACGCCAGCGGTAGCCGTAGTTATAAGAAGTTCCCGGAATACGACGAGTTTGAAACTCTGAATAATATTGGGCAAGCTCTTGCTTCGAAAAAGGCAAGTAATGAGGAAAATAGACCTCCTTTGGATTTTCGGCGGTTACAACTGCAGTTAGGTTTAAAATTTCTTTAAGTTCATTAGTGGAAGCATAGCGAGTTTTTTTAATACGGCCGTAATTGTTTATAACGTTTAAAACTTTTAGCCAAGTTTGGGCAATGCTAGCGGCACTTACCTTAAAACCTACTTGTTCGGAAGGAAGAGTATTAATTTGGGGTACCCCGATCGGAAAAATTTGGGGTTTTTTGGCAAACGGTGGTTTGACTTTCAGTTTTTTAACAGCTTGTGCAATTTCTTCCTTGGGTTTACCCCGTAAATCAATTAACTCAATATTTTTCCGAAAAGTAGCCAGTGCTTTTACTGGAATTTCTTTCTCAATCGCACCGCTGGCGCCGACAATATTACGATCGCCATCTACGCCATTTTGCATAAATTTATTTAAAGCGTAGCCGCTCGCGGATAAATCTGCTCCCCACATTACTAAATATCTTATGGCTGGGTTAGCAAAAACATTTCGGATAATGTGGTTTATTCCGGCAGCAGAGTATAAATTTCCGATAGCGCAGTAATCAGTGTCGTTGATCCAGCTTTTGACAATATCCCGCTCGGTCCATAAGGTTACCACCCCCACTGGGTGGTCGGGATTTTTTACTCGCAAGATATTTTCATACAAAATTGGCCACTTTTTGGTGCGTACCATTTTTTAAGTAATCTTTATGGATTTTTTGCCGCGTTTAACGTAGCGGGGTTCTAATTTAGAACCCATTTCTTCCGAAAGTTTAGATGCTCCCGGCTCTTTTTGGTAAGCGTATTTTGCCCCTACTTTCTTATGGTAAGGGGTTTCTACTGGGGAAGAAACTTGTTCAAAAGTAAATGAACATATCCTCATACCAGGATATAAAGCTACTGGCATAACCCCAATATTTCCTAGTTCCATCACTGGTTTGCCAATCCATCCGGGATCAAAACGACCGGCAGTGGAATGGACGATGATACCGATTCTCCCAAGCGAACTTCTACCCTCTAAACGTCCTAAAATATCATCGCTTAACTCCAAATCTTCTAGTGTTGAAGAAAGGGCAAATTCTCCCGGACGCATAATGAATGCTTCGCTGTTTTGGACTTTTATTTCTTTAGTTATTTCTTTAAAAAGCCGCTTGTCTCTCGGATCAATAAAGGCATATTTATTGTGGTTAAAAATACGAAAGGTGTTACCGAGGTGAAAATCAAGGGAGCAGGAACCCAGCGATACCTCTAAATTTGGGGCGGGAGTAATTTTTATCTTTCCAACCGAAAGATACTCTTTAATATGCTTATCTGAAAGTACCATTGATTAGGACGTCTCCCACTACGTCCGCCAGTCGGCGGACTTCGAGGGAACTCCTTTACGTAAAAAAGACTAGCACCCCTTTTTAAAAAAAGCAAGATATATTTCAGAGAAAATTAAAACCGGAGTTTGGACGAGGTTCGTTCAAACTCCGGTCTTGGGAAGAGATTAGCTAGGAAGCTTTTCTCGCCCGGTTGTACAGCTTCGTGCAGCCCGTACAGGCCTGAATGTGAGCCCGAACTGCAGCGAAGCCGACAATCATCCTGCCGCCTTTTTCCTTGTAGGCGATCTGGGCTTCGACGAGTTTCGGGATCTGCGACCCCGTGAACTCGCAAGTTACCAGTTCGGAGAGCTTCGTCAACGCTTTCTCCTTTCCTTTTTATTAAGAGTCGAACAAGTCTCAACTCTCTCTAAAAGAAACTAAGTAGCTACTTAATTTCCTTAAGAGAGGCGGCGAGGTGGGAACGCAATTCTAGAAGAACCCACCTCGCCACGTGAAAATAAAAAGAGTTTGAGGGCAGAGCCGGGACCGTTGGGGTGTCTCATAGTCCGTTTTCCCCTTAGCGGCCTCTTCCCGGTTGCCTAACTAGTCAGCAAGATCTTCCCTCCCTTCTCTTACGGACAGCGTTTCTTCCTTTTTCGGCCAATTGTGGTGTACCAATGTCAACATTGTCACCTGTTAGCATTGTCACCACTGGACCTAGCTGTCCGGGCTGAAATCGTCAGAACATTATAGCATTCATTTAACCAAAAGTCAACTATGGGGTACTTTAGGGTTTCAGCTCTTTTTAGATATTAAAAAGAGGATTCCTAATGAGTTTTTGTAGATTGAATTAGGGTGGTGCGCTGTTTAGCTTTCGCTTAAAGCGCACCACCCTTGCCGGTCTAGGAAACTACTATGACGCGGCTACGCCGTATTCCTTGGGGTTTGAGATGCTGGTGGTTCCATGCGAGAAGATCTAGGGCACGAGCCTTAGACTCCCGAAGGGCCACCAACTTGCAGGCATAAGCGACCTTTCGCTTAATTTGCCTGCGTTCCCCAAGGACGTCCTCTAGCTCCTCGATAATTCCAGAAGCTAGACAGCTGGTGGATGCTGCTTCTCGCTCAAGCTCTTCCACCTTGATAGACAGCTCCTCATATTCTCTGATGAGAAATTTGAGAGCTGTCTCAATGATGGGTCGCCGAGCTGTCCACGTACCCTTTCCAGGACGGATCCTGAAAAATCTCGTGTACTCGGCAGAGGTCCACTCCCGCCAGAGTAGGAGTGCAGCCACCATGGTTGCACCACCAGCCCCAAGACCAATAAAGAACCACATCTTTTGCCTCCTTTGAGACTAAGTTGGATATCCAGCACTTTTGCCGGCGCTTCTTCCTCCAACTTGATGGGTTCCAACTAACCGTAAACGTTTATTTAATAGACTAGTTATAACCCACCAAAAACACTATAATTATACCATAATTTCTAGGATTTGTCAAGTACTATGGGTTATAAGGGTTTATTCAGTCGCGAAGGGTTTTTCAGTTTTTGCTTGGTAAAAATTAGGCCGTTGCCAACTGGCCCATTTGCATTTGGGGAAATTTACACAACCAAAAAACACTCTTCCTTTTTTTGTCCGCCTCATTATTACCTCTCCACTATCTTGCGGGCACTTTTGACCTTCAACTTTTTCTTCGAAACTTCTCGTAAATTTATGCTCTGGAAATTTTTCACAAGCTAGAAACTTTCCGTACGGACCATAGCGAATAACCAAAGGGTGTCCCTGGTCGCATTTTTCGGAAGTTAGTTCGGCAAAGATTTTCACCCTTTCACTTTCTTTAGTTACAGTTTCTAACTGTTCTTCAAAGGGAGCAAAAAAATCCTTTATTACTGGAACCCATTTTTTCCGGCCGTTAGCAATTTCGTCTAGATCATCTTCCATTTTAACAGTGAAATTTAAATTGACTATTTTTTCAAAATTGGCCGCTAAAAAATCACTGACACCGACACCCAGAGGTGTTGGCCGAAAACGACGATCTTCCAATTCCACATAATCTCGTTCTAAAACAACTGAAATTATTGGTGCGTAAGTTGACGGCCGGCCAATTTCTTTTTCCTCAAGGGTTTTAATCAAAGTTGCTTCTGAATAACGCGGTGGCGGTTCGGTTTCTTTTTCTTCGTAAAAAAGATTTTTAACTTCTAACTTGTCGTCGACTTTCAGTGGTGGCAAATTAAATTCATCTTCTTTATCTTCCCAAACTCTTTTCCAACCAGCAAACTGTAATTTCGAACCAACTGCCTTAAATTCAAATCTACCAGCGTTTATCTTTACGCTCATTTGGTAATAAACTGCATCACTCATCTGAGTGGCAACAGTCCTCTTCCAAATTAGACTGTAGAGCTTTTTATGATCATTTGACATTTGGAAGGTGTCTTCTGTCATTCCGACGTTAGTCGGACGAATGGCCTCGTGGGCTTCTTGGGCAACCTTTGATTTAGTTTTGTAAATTTTAACCGCAGCACTTAAATAATCCTTACCGAAATTTTTGTCAATATAGGCTCTTAAGGAAGCAACTGCCGCTGTATTCATATTGTAAGAGTCGGTTCGGTGGTAAGTAATTAGCCCCTCTTCATACAAATCTTGGGCGATTTTCATTGTTTTCTTACTAGACCAGGCAAAAAAATTAACGCCAGAGGCGGCAAGATTGGGGGTGTTAAACGGTGGATAAGGACTTCTTTTAGTGGTTTTTTCTTCGATATCTCTAACAATAAAGTCTTTTGGCTTTAATTCACTAAGCATCTTTTTAGCCTGCGCCTCTGTCTCCGCCTTGGTAATTGTCACTACGTAGTTTGAACCGTCAAAAAGTTGGTATTGCTTCTTCTCTTCAAAATCTTCTTCATTCACTTTGAACAAAAACGCTTTAAAGGGCTGGTTTTTAGAGGAAAGAGAGGCAATAAACGCATAAAATTTGATAGGTTCAAAATTGCTTCGCTCTCTTTCCCGCTCAACAATTAGACGAAGCACAACCGATTGTACTCTTCCCGCTGAAAGTCCTAATTTAACTTTTTTCCAAAGTAGCGGTGAGAGTTTATAACCAACTAAACGGTCTAAAACACGTCGGGCTTGTTGAGCGTCTATTAGGTTAAAATCTAAGCTTCTTGGGCTTTTCAGCGCCGTAAAAATTGCCTCTTTTGTAATCTCATGAAAAACTATTCTTTTGAATTTAGAATTAATCTTGTCGTTTTGCGTTTTACGTTTTGAGGTTTGCGTTCCGCCAAAAATACTGGCGATATGCCAAGCGATAGCCTCCCCTTCTCTATCTGGGTCGGTCGCTAGAATGACTTCGTCGGCTTTTTTTGCGGCTTCTTTAAGAAGATCAACGATTTTCTTTTTATCAGAGGGGATAACGTATTGCGGCTCAAAACTTTTGTTCGTATCAACTCCCAATTTTGATTTTGGCAAATCACGGACATGACCCATTGAAGCTTCGATTCTGTAATCGCCCCCCAAAAATCGGGAAAGGGTGCGGGCTTTAGTCGGACTCTCAACAATCACTAGTTTTTTAGACATAATCTTTTTAATGTTATAGTATCCTTACCTTTCAAATCAACTTATATCCAAACAGACGGAATATCCAAACAGACGAAAAAACTGCTAGGAAGTGCAGGGGAAGTTACGTTGGTTTGCACCTGTTTAGCCATACATCTTATCCTTACGCCTGGAATAGCCTTGGCCTTGCACCTCTGCACCTTCCAGGTGCAAGGCTAAACTAAATCGATGAGCTGGTGCTTAGCCTTTTCTAAGGTAATACCATAGGTAATTTGATCTTCTAAAAACTGTTTGTACCTTTCTTTCGATTTAAAAAATCCAAGTACGTCTGCAGTTACGCATACCCCACTAGCCCCATAGATATATTCGTGGTACGACGACCAGGGATAATCATCCAAGCTCTTTACCATTTGAGCAACAATTGGGTTGAGGTGTATATAACGAGAAACGTGTATAAGTTGTTCGTCAGTTTCAATTCTTACCGATTTAAAAGCGCCTTGGAAAAGTGGGCCAACCCTCTTATATTTAGTGTTGAAATACTTCGTATAACTATTGGACACCTGACTTAGAAAAATGGATATCCCTTTAGCCTTTAGCTGGCGGACAAGAAAATGAAAATGATTGGGCATTAGACAGTAACAAATAATCTCAACTAATTTAGTTTCTTTCGATAGCCTAAAATTTTTCAATTTATTTTTAGAGAGGTTTGAGAACCGAGGTTTTGGTTCTTGGAATTGATAGTAATAAAAAGTTTGTCTGAATCTGATATATTCCCTAGATTGTAAAAATATGTCCCGCTTTTCCACACCTCTGTTGAACAAATGATAAAGTTCTCCATTTACTAAAGGCGTTGCTCTTCCAGGCATATTTCTAGTTTACACTTGCACCTTCCAGGTGTCAAGCTGAAGACTTTGTTAATAAGAGAAGTCGGTGCGCAAAGAAAAACCGCTTCTCTGTCCTATAAGCGGTGGAAAACGCTAGACTTGATCAAAAATTCTTTCCGGATCGTAGGGTTCGCCAGGAATAATCCCCTGCATTCGAATATGTTCCCAACCCTTCTCTGTCAAAAACCAACGACCGTTTCCTTCTCGGGAAACTATACCTTTCTCCCGAAAAAGCTCAAATAAAACTCCCAATAGGAACAACTCGACAGTCCGATTCCCAACCAGTCTTTCGATTATCTCTCTTATTGTCAAAGAACCGTTAGGACTTTTGGCTAGTTCAAGAAACACGCAAGTGGTTAAAGCGGTTCTTGTTGACTCAATCTTTTCTCTTGTGTCAACAACCAACTCTCAACCTCCCTTCTGATTACTTGCTTGGTTTAAGTTTACTGCTAAAGAATATGGATGTCAAACCAAGTCTAACTTGATCAAATCAGTTCTTAAGTGAATAACTACCAGAACCTAAGGATTTGATTCTTCCTTTAATTTCCAGAAGAGAAAGCAAAGAACCCACGCTTGCAGTCGCCAGTTTAGAAGCACGGGTAATCTCATCTAAATGCAGCGGACCATTTTTAAGAAGATCCAAAATAACTTGTTCTTCTTTGTTATCGGCTTTTATTTCAGAGATATGATACTTGGCTCTTGATTCTAAATTTAATTCCTCTAGTATGTCACTAACGCTCAAGACTAGTTTTGCCCCTTGTTTAATCAATTCCGCTGGACCTTTTGTTAGTTTTGAATATATTGGTCCGGGTACTGCAAAAACTTCTCGGCCCTGTTCGGCCGCGTGCCCAGCAGTTATTAAAGAACCACTATCCGCCGCTGCCTCAGTAACTAAGATACCAAGAGAAAGACCACTAATAATTCGGTTTCTGACGGGAAAATTTCCGGGAACTGAAGGGCTGTCTGGAGCAAATTCACTAACAACCGCTCCTCTACCTTGAGAAATTTCAATGGCTAATTTCTCGTTTTCACTAGGATAAATCATATTTAACCCTCCGCCTAAAACTGCTATTGTCCTACCACCAGCTTCTAGAGCGGCTTTGTGGGCAGTGGCATCGACACCGCGGGCTAATCCAGAAACTATTGTGAACCCCGCTGCTACTAAATCCTTAACTAGGATTTCCGTTACTTCCCTACCGTAAGAGGTCATTTTTCTAGTCCCCACAACTGCCATTGCCAACTTATCTTCTTCTTTAATTTCGCCCTTATAATAAAAAATAGGAGGAGCATCTATTATTTCTTTCAAGTTTTGAGGATAATTTTTATCCAATATCGTTAGCACTTTAATCTCTTGTTTGATAATGCTATTAAAATATCCCTCTACATCAAAACTTTTACGGTAATTTATAAATCCCTTAAAAAGGTTTGGGGTTAATATTTTTACAAGGATCCTATCAGGAGCTTTCCAGACACTTTCAGCGGTTCCAAAATGTTTAAGTAAAACTTTAAAACGCACCGGCCCAATTCCCGGCGCGCTAGCTAGTGCAATAAAATATGGCAAATCTTTATTCATAATCTATAGTCGCTGGTAGTTTGATTAGTTTAACGGCTGGAAAAGTAATATTCAAGGATTTTGCGGACAACTGGCGCCGCCACGTTGGAGCCTTCACCGCCGTGCTCCACTAAAACAGTAACTACGACTTCAGGGTTTTCATACGGTGCAAAAGCCGTAAACCAGGCATGGGGTTTACCACTTGGAACTTCAGAGGTGCCAGTTTTACCAGCAGTAGCTACATTAAAATCAAAAAAGGGCCAAGCTGTTCCGCCTGTTTGAGCTGCCTCTCTCATTCCTTCTCTAATCAATTTAAGGTTTTCTTCTTTAACAAATTTTTCTCTAAGAACCAATGAAGAATCGGTTTTTAAAATTTGGGGCTGAATTATTTTTCCGCCATTAACAATAGCACTTGTTAAAACTGCAATCTGCATTGGCGTTGTCAAAAGATCTCCTTGACCAATCGCCATATTTAAAGTATTACCGGGAAACCAAGGTTCTCCTTTATTTTCTAATTTCCACTCTTGCGTTGGCACTAAACCTTTTTGTTCGCCAATTAAATTTACGCCCGTTTTTTCTCCCAAACCAAAAGCTACCGCGAAATCCTGCAAAAGTTTTTCGCCAAGAATTTGGCCAACTCTAAAGAAAAAAGTATCGTTACTGCGCGCTATTGCCCGCGTAATTTCCAATTCGCCTTCAGTTTTTCCGTATTGGGAAAAATACCAATTTTTAAAAGTAGTGTCTCCAAGTGTAATAAAACCAGTGTCGAGAATTTTAGTATCAGCTGAAAACTTTCCGGTTTCTAAGCCGGCCGCCGCGGTAACTAACTTAAAAGTTGATCCTGGCGGGTAACTAGAAGAAATACTCCTATTTATGAAGGGACGGGCCGGGTCTGAAACTAGTTTTTGGTACTCTTCTTCGCTTAATCCTTCACTTAATTTTTCAGAATCAAAGCTAGGTAAAGAAACTAGGCTTAAAATTTCTCCAGTTTTAGTATTTAAAACAACGGCTACTCCTCCACTACCACCTACCTCTTTTATCTCTTCTTCCAAAAACTGGTAGGTCTTTTTTTGAAGATTTAGATTTAAACTTAAAGTTAAATCAGAGCCGGTTTTTGGCTCTTGTTTGTAAATTACACCTTCTTTTTTCCCAGTAGCATCAACTTTTATCAGTTCATAACCGTTTATTCCCCTTAAGTTTGTATCATAAGCCTCCTCTACTCCAATCTTTCCAATATTATCACCAGCCCTAATTCCAACTTTCGCCCCAACCTTTAACTCCTCTTTGGAAATCTGACCCACGTAACCAACAAGATGGGCAAGTATTAAGGGATCTGCGTATTTACGCAGAGCCACTACCTCAACACTAATCCCCGGGTAATCCTTTTCATTAACAATAAAAGTTATTGTCTTTTCTCGTTCAACGTCGGCTTTTATAGTGACTATTCTGTCCCCTTCTAACTTTCCCAAGATTTCTTCGAACGGTGTGTCTAAAAGTTTACTCAAATTTCTGGCGGTTTCTTCCTTTTTTTCTTTTAGAATTAAGGTAGGATCGGCTACCATTCTGAAAGCTGGCTTATTTGAAGCTAAAATATTACCCTCCCGATCGTAGATTATCCCCCTAGGGGCGTAGATTATTCTTGAATAGGAGCGATTACCCAATGCCTTTGATAAAAAAGTTTGGCCTTCTAAGATTTGGAGCGTAAATAATCTCGTCAAAAGGACGGCGAAAAAAACCACGCCGATCGTATAGATCGGCACTAAACGCCATCTGGAAATATAAGTTTTTCTTCCGGTGTAAGGATCGGCTCCAACTAAAGAATCTTGCCAAAGACGACTTTGCGTTAAGGATTCTTCAGAGATTTTATTTCTCTCCGGTTTAAATTTTTCGTAGAATACTGAAAAACCCTTACCTAAATTTATTTTCATATATTTACCAATATTCGCAGTAAAACCTCCCATAAAGGGATTGAAAGTAAACTTAAAACAAAAAATTGCTTCTTGTTAAAGACAAAATTAGATTTTACGGTTTCAAGAGACAGAAAGATTAAGGAGTAAGCGATTAAATTAACTCCTAGGGGCAAACCGGAAACTAAATCCAGGAAAAAGGTGCTAAAAATAATTAGGATGAGTATTGATTTGGTTGATAATTTCTCCTTTATATATATTAAAAAAAGTAAACTGAAATTTATCGGTAAAATTATCACCTGAAGCATCGCCGCCAAAACCATAAATGGCGCGTAAAGTAAAAAATTTCTCATTTTGCTTACAAAACAGGCTATGTCTTACTCTTTTAAAATAAAGACTGTTTCCAATTTACTAAGATCTAGCAGAGGTTTTACCTTTGCCTCTTGAAAAAGTTCTTTTTCATTTTTGAAAACGTCTTTCACCTCGCCTAAGACTAAATTAGCTTCCAAATCCCCCTCACCAGTAGTTAATACTAGGTCTCCTTCTTGGAGCGTCTCTTCATGTAAAACTTCTTTAAGCAGTAGTTGCGTCTGAAATTCTCCGGTTAAAATCCCTTTGGCCCCCCGATTTGTCTTAGCGGGGATTTTTGAATCAGGATCTAGGGGAAGCCCTACTAAAGATTTTTTGGGAGAACTTTTAGCTATTTTACCAATAAAAATATTTTTTACGATTACTAAATCTCCTTGCGCAACTCCCTCCTCCTCTCCTTTATCAATCACTAAATACTTTTTGGTAGCGAGCGGTGAAAAACCGATTACTTTAGCAATTATCAGTTTTTTATTGGCTAATTCTTTAATTCCAAGTTGGGCTCTTAAAACAGAGTTTTCTTCTTCGGTAGTTTTCAATAGGGCATTTTCCGCTAAAAGAGTGGCGTTTTCTTCTTCAAGAACCGAAACGCCTCTTCTTAGGTTTTGGGCGTTAGTAATAACCTGGGCAAACTGGTAAAGATCGTTTTTAACTTTGAGAGTAGCAATTTGAAATGGTATAAAAACTTTTGAAATTGGTGTGACCAAAAAGTTGATTTTCTCTTTTGAGTCTAGGATGAAAATCAGAACACCTAAAATAAGTAAGATTAGAAAAATTCTAGAACCCGCGATTTTCATCGCAACCCGCCACTTACTCGCACTTTTTTAAGCAATTCAATATTCTCTAAAACCTTTCCCGAACCGCGAACTACACTTGTAAGGGGATCGTCATCCAAAATAACTTTTATTTTCGTTTCTTTGGCAAGGAATTCTGATAAACCCCGCAAAAGGGAACCACCACCACTTAAGGTGATTCCATTTTCCAAAATATCACTGACTAGTTCCGGAGGGGTGGCTTCGATAATATCTTTAATTTCCTCAACAATCGTCCTAACAGTGCTGCTTAGTGCTTCTCTTATTTCGCCGCTACTGACTAAAATTTTCGATGGTAACCCGCTAGCTAAATCACGACCGGCAAGGGTTTCTTTAGTTTCTTCTCCAGTCGGATACGCACCACCAATTTTAATTTTTACACTTTCCGCGGTTCTTTCGCCAATTAGGAGATTATAGCGGGAACGGGCGTAAGAGATAATATCAGCATCCATCTCGTCTCCGGCAATTCTTATTGAGCGGTTAACAACAATACCACCTAAAGAAATAACCGCTATTTCGGTTGTACCGCCGCCAATATCGACAATCATACTCCCCTGCGGTTCTTCAATCGGTAGACCGCAACCAATTGCTGCCGCCATTGGCTCTTCGATCAAATATGTTTCTCTCGCGCCAGAACGCAAGGTCGCTGTTTGGACGGCTCTTCTTTCTACTTCGGTAACTCCAGAAGGGATACTAACCACAACCCTAGGTCTTGGTATTTTTGGAAATCTGCTTGGGTTAAAATGAACTTTGTTAATAAAATAACGCAGCATTTCTTCAGTAACATCAAAATCCGAAATTACCCCGTCTTTCAAGGGTCGGACAGCGACAATTAAGGCTGGTGTCTTGCCAACCATTTTTTTAGCTTCGTTACCAATTGCTAAAATTTGTTTTGTTTTTTTGTGGATCGCGACAACCGTTGGTTCGCGAATAAGAATACCTTTATTTTTGACAGTTACTAAGGTATTAGCAGTACCTAAATCTATTCCAATGTCGTGGGAGAAGATCCCCAAAAAATCGTCAATTAAAAACACCTGCTGTTTACCTCCATTTACAAATACCGAATTAGTTTAGCACCTAAAAAACGCTCTTTCAATAAGGGGATTTTGAAACTATGTCGAAAATTACCTAACTAGTAACAAAATAGATCTATTTTCTAAATAGCTTTACAAATTCTTCAGCGGGGTAAGCGGGTCATAATTTCCCAAATTACATCACGCGTTAGCGGGTTATACTGTAACTTCTAAAGAAGTTAGGCTAACTGTTTTTACCTTAGGAATTTCCTCACCAGAAGCTTTCCGGTCTTCTATGTGAAGCTCTATCACTTCTCTTATATTTACTAAAGCTTCCTCTAAGGTCTTTCCTTGGGTGTGGCAACCTTGAAAAGCCGGACAATCAGCAACATAGAAACCATCTTCGTCTTTTTCAATTATGATAGGAAATTCATAGGTTTTCATAGCAGAAAAATAATAATATATGAAAGCGATTAGAACAATATCAACCAAAAGAAAAACGACCCTTTCGAGTCGTTTTTCCTCCCAAGAAAACCTCCTGCTTGTCCTGAGTTTATCGAAGGAAGATTTGCTTAGGCAATCTTAAATATTTGCTGCTTTACATTACTTTCTATTTTTCCTATACTAAACCTATGAATTTCAAAGTCTTTATTACCCAAGACGAGGAAGGCTTTTTTGTTGCCTCTGTTCCTAGTCTACCCGGATGCCATTCTCAAGGTAAGAGTGTAGAGGAAACAACTAAAAATATTAAAGAGGCAATTCAAGGATATCTGGTAGTTGCCAAAAAATATGGCGATCCTATTCCTACCGATGATACCGATATTATAGAAACAACCGTTAAGGTAGCCGAACCCCAAGCCTCAAAATGAAACTCCCTGTTATTTCGGGCAAAGAATTTGTCAAACGGCTAGAAAAAATTGGCTTTAGATTTGAAAAACAAGAAGGTTCACATATGATACTGCGTTTAACTAGGTCACCTTTCACTAAACTTTCTGTACCAAACCATAAAGAAATCAGTAAAGGATTACTTCACCGACTTCTTCACGACGCCGACATATCTGTTGAGCAATTCATAAATCTCAAGAAATAATTTTAAATGTGCCAGTTCCTTCATCTCCTCCTTTCATAATTCAAAGACCACGACTCACATTGTCGCGCTCTTTCCTAAGAAAACCTCTGCAAAGTCGAAGAGATTTGCTTAGGATGTTGGCAAGAGGTAGACGAATGTTGTCGTCATTCCCTTTCGGGCTTGCCACCGCTGTTGTTGTACCTTCCTGGTGTTTTGTCGATCAAGGTCGTTTGGTCGATTATCCAGGATAGGACGTAGATTGTTAGCCCCGTGGAGGCTAGAACTACCGCCCAGACTGGACTTCGATCAGCTGCGAGAGCAAACACCACCGTGACCATGAGGTAAAACATTACCCCAAAGATTACGGTGTGGTACACCTCGCTTGGATTGACGACATCCGACCACGTGAAGAACCCGGTTCTCAAGTTATTGACCTGGATACCAATGGCTATCACGTAACCTGCCGTCAACACTAGTATGTGCCACCAGGCGGCTGTGTAAAACCCGGTGAACTCACCGTCAGAGACGACAATCGCACCAAACCCAGCGTACACCGGAAGGCCGATCGTATCGCCGACTCGAAAGCTCCACCAGCGCGTTAGGTAGAACTTCCGCTCGATCACCACCCGAATCGCCATAATGGCGCCGAAGTCGATGACGAATACGAAAGCCGCTACCAGCGCAGGATGCCAATCCCAAATTGGGAGAAGACTCCCAAATTGATCGGACAAGATCTCTTCTCCTTGTACTAGCGGTGAAAACCGCGGCCTTCAGGTTTTTATTTCAAAGAGCACGATCCTGAGCTTGTCGAACGGATCACGCTCTTTCCTAAATAAACTACTTTTTTCTAAAAGTAATTTGCTTAGGAGTTCACTCGCCGGCTTTTATTACTTGCTTTTAAATAAATCGGAGTTATAATTAAAATCAATTATGAAAAACAATCGTCAAACCCAAGCTACTGTGATTACACCAAAAGAACTTGATAAAGTAAAAATGCCGCTTCCAAAAAGTTGGAAGAAAGCAGCTGGTCTTTTAGCTCACAAACGGGGGCTTTTGAAAAAATACATTCAAACTATCCGCAAAGAGTGGGATTAAATACTGTTAATGACCATAGACACCAATATCATCGTTGCCTATCTAGAAGGCGAGCAGAGTGTAATTTCTACCATGTCTGCTTGGCACGAACAAGGAAAGTCTTTATTTTTATCGGCGGTAACTGAAACTGAAATTCTTTCTTTCCCAGACTTTTCACTATCAGAAATGAAAGAAACCGAACAATTCCTTGAGGCTAATTTCGCCTTTATCGCCTTCGATAGAAACTTAGCGAGAATTGCAGCCGGCATTCGCCGAGACAGAAAAATTAAACTTCCCGATGCAGCGATAGCGGCTACCGCCCTTTTCACTCATACTCCGCTAATTACTAGAAACCAACGGGATTTCAAACAAATCGGTGGCCTCCGAATTATCACTATTTAATTTTCAAAGTGCTAACACACTTTTGCATTATCACAATACTATTTGCTCTATTCGAGCTATAGCAGCTTCATAAAATCAAAGTTCTCAAAGAGTATGAACTCATTTTGTTCACGCTCTTTCCTAAGAAAACCATTTCCGCCGGCTGGCAGATTGATTTGCTTAGGATTAGCGGGTTCGGTTCTTTCTGGACTTGTACAATCAGAAAGTTCCGGACCCGCGTCTAGTGACTACCATGCAATCAGACCTTGCCTAACCCTTTGGTTGAGAACCAATAGGCCTACCACCTCCTCAGTGGTAAACTGACGAAGCAGTTTCCGGTAGTCTCCAGGTAGGAACCACCATCGGCTCTCGCTCATTTCCTCAAGCAGAGCTTGAAGTGAATCTTGAGCGTCGTTGATGACCCTTGCGCACTCACGATGGAAGTCGTGGTCGCCTCCGCGCCAACTTCCGTCTAGGACTGGAAAGAAGATTCCCTCCGCGGCCTCTATGTCTCTTACCGCGAAGGCTCTTTTCAAACGGATGAGCATGGTTACGACTTCTGGACAGATCACCGTTTTCCTCCCTTCCTAAAGATGTTCAAATTATAACACAAAATTGACATTTTGTCAACACTATAGGATTCTCCGTAACTAAATTCGTTCGCTAATCGCGAAAGTAATTTAGGTACTCTCGAATCCTGCGCCCACTAAAGCGGGCTAGGTTCTTTTGTCAAGTCGGGTACGGTAAAAAATAGATTGTTGTGGTAATATCTTATCGATGAAGATTTTAATAATTTCTGAAAAAGTTATTGAATATTGCTTTTACGCTTTGTTTTTTCTTGTTCCCCTAGTTTTTTACCCCAAAAATTACGAACTTTTTGAATTTAATAAAATGATGATCGTGCATTTTTTAGCAATTATCATCACTGGTTTTTGGATTTTAAAAGCAATTAATAATAAAAGGTTCGAGATTGCAAAAACCCCTCTCGACATACCCATTATATTATTATTTTTTAGTTATACTTTATCGACAATTTTTTCGATTGATACTCACACTAGTATCTTTGGTTATTACTCAAGATTCAACCAAGGATTACTTTCAACCATAAGTTACTTGCTGCTCTTTTACGCCTTTGTAACTAATTTCCCCAAGGAAAAAATTCCTAGGTTATTCATCTCTATTTGCGCAAGTGCTTTTTTGGTAGCGGCTTGGGGAATTTTGCAACACTACGGAATTGATGAAGCGTATTGGGTTCAAGATGTAAAGATGAGAGTATTTTCTACTCTGGGGCAACCCAATTGGTTAGCGGCGTATTTGGCAATGATTATACCTATACCTCTAGCCCTTCTATCACAAACTAAAAATAAACCTCTTGTTACTTTTTACTTGTTACTTGTTACTGTTCTTTATCTAGCCTTTACTTTTACTAACTCTCGCGGCGCCGCTTTAGGCCTCTTAGTTGGCTTGGGTTTCTTTTATTTTTTTCTGCTTAAGTTTCGAAAATCTTTTGGTTTGAATTTAAAGCTACCACTCCTGTTTATTTTGATCGCTTTTATTACCAATATCATTTTTGGCACTGCCTTTTTTAGCCCAAAGACTTTTTTTAAAAAAGCCGCCCAAACAACGCCGAAAGAATCACCTGAAGTATCTAATAAGGAGAGTAAAGGAGGTCAAGGCACTCCATCTGGAGATATAAGATTAATCGTTTGGAAAGGAGCCTTGAATATTTTCAATCATTACCCAATTTTCGGTAGTGGTGTGGAGACCTTTGCCTATTCCTATTATCAATTTCGGCCGACAGAACACAATAAAACAAGTGAGTGGGAATTCCTCTACAACAAAGCTCACAACGAGTATCTAAATTATTTAGCGACAATGGGACTTTTTGGGTTTGGGGCCTATCTTTTTTTGATTATTAGTTTTCTTAGGTATTGCGGCAGCTATATAACAAAGGGGGAAAACAAAATTATTCTTTTAGCACTGCTAGCTGGCTATGTTAGCTATCTTGTCCAAAACTTTTTTGGTTTTGGAGTGGTGGCAATAAGTTTACTTTTTTACGCTTTCCCAGCACTCGCCTTTAAAATAAACAATGACGTTAAAATCACGGAAATTAAATTCCCAAAATTTCTTGATTATTTAACCGCCCCTTTATTTGCAGCTAACGTAGTATTAATTCCACTTTTAATTGTCTTTACCGGCCGCGTTTGGTTTGCAGATATTAAGTTTGAAGAAGCTTTGGATTTACAAAAAAATGGTCTATATCAGGAAAGTTATTTTAAATTTAAAGAAGCTACCAAACTTAATTCAGTAGAACCGTTTTACAAGAGCGAACTTGCCCTTTCAGCAGCAATTTTAGCTAAAGATTCGCAAGTCAAAGACCAAGAATCTTTGGTATCCCAAGCAACAAGTTTAACTTCGCAAGTTCTAAAGCAATACCCAAAAAACATTAATTGGTGGCGGACTGCTTCAAATGTATATTGGGAACTTTACGATATAGACGAAAGGTTTCTTGAAGAATCGTTAAATGCCGCCAAAGAAGCCGTAAAATTAGCTCCCAATGATCCTAAAGTTCATTATAATTTAGGGATAATATTGGTTCAGAATGGTTCTCTAAAAGAAGCCATTGAAACTTTAGAGGAAACAATCAAGTTGAAACCCGAGCGTGATTTTCGTTTTCTTCTAGCGAAGGCTTATTTTATGGACGGGTACAAGGAAAAGGCAATTGAACATATTAAAACTTTATTAGAAGAAAATCCGGATGACGAAGAAGCAGAAGAGCTTTTAAAGGAATGATCTAGTTGATGTATTTTGTATCACTAAGATATAGAATGTAGATTATAGTGCATATCGTATCTTTTTATATCAAAATATAATTATATGGTAAAAAGGTTTAGTAAAACTTTTGAATCTGCAAAAGCAATTTTAGAACGGAGATTCGCAAAAAGACTGGGCGTCCACGCTAAATATGAATTTCAAGAATACGGAATTTGGCTATCGGAAACCCTGCATGATAAGCGTCATAAAACTCTTTATATAAAGTTAGCGAAGGAAAAACCGCGCCCTTTTTTGGAAGAGGCTAGGATATTTGCAATCGATTATCCCTCCCGATCAGTAAACCGTGGCAGATTATTTATGTGGAAATTATCAGAGTTGGAGAAAGAATCCAAAAAGAAAAGAACAGGTGCTAAAATTGGAGACTTATGATTTTAAAGGTTAGTAAGAGCGCCGATCCAATTTGGAAGAAAAAATTTGCTAACGTCTCTAAAATGACTCCAGAAATTAGTAAGTTAATAGCGGATATGGAAGAGACTTTGGAATTCTCGGGAGGGGTGGGATTAGCCGCACCCCAGGTTGGAACTCCCTGGCGACTTTTTATTGTCAGTGTCCCCCAATTTCACCGCCGCTACAAAACATTAAAAGCTGTCAAAGAAACTTTTATCAATCCAAAAATTCGTTTTTTGACAAAAGAAGCAAATATTTTTGACGAAGGTTGTCTTTCAATTCCTGGCTATCGCGGACCAGTTTCCCGACCAAAGGAATTAGAAATTGAATATTTAAATAAAAAGTTTGAGAAAAAGAAAATAGTGGCGACCGGTTTTCTTGCACGAGTGATTCAGCATGAATCGGATCACCTTAATTCTATCTTCTACACACAAAGAGTGGCTAAAAAAGAAGAGATATATAAATTTGAGCCGATCAGAATCGTGTTTTTCGGTACTCCCCAATTTAGCGAAATAATACTCAAAAGTATTATTGGTTTAAGTATATTTGGTGAATATGAGATACCTTTGGTGGTTACCCGAGCCGATAAAAAAGTCGGGAGAAACAAGATATTAACGATGAGTCCTGTTAAGAAATTAGCCGCTAGTTTCAGTATCAAAGTTGAAACTCCCCAAACTCTAAAAGATAACCAAACTCTAATTAAAACCTTAAAGGAAATAAAACCCGATCTAATTATCCTCGCCTCCTATGGGAAGTTATTACCAAAAGAAATATTAGAAATTCCTAAATTTGGTTCTCTTAATGTCCATCCTTCCCTTCTACCCAAGTATCGAGGTGCTTCTCCAATTCAAACCGCTGTTTCTCGGGGCGAGAAAGAAACCGGTGTGACCATAATGTTAATGAACGAAAAATTGGATGAAGGCGATATTTTGTCTCAAGGCTTAGTTCCAATCGACACAACCGATACCTATCTTTCTTTAAGTAAAAAATTAGCGCTTGCAACTACAAAACTCTTAAATCAAACGACTTTTGCTTGGGTGACAAAACAAATTAAGGCGGTGGCGCAGAATCCTAAAAAGGCTACTTATACGAAACTTTTAAAAAAAGGGGACGGTTTTATTGATTGGAAAAAACCACCAGAAAATTTAGAAAAAATGATTCGCGCTTTTTACCCTTGGCCCGGTGTTTGGAGTAAATTAAAAGTTAACAAGAAGGAATTAATAATTAAGTTGTTGCCGGAAAGAAAAGTACAGCTTGAAGGAAAGAGCCCGGTTTCTTTAGAAGATTTCAAACGCGGTCATCCAGATTTTACTTTGGATTGGTGATTAATTGATCAGCCGAAGCCTCTACAGTAACTTTTGGTTTCTTGATAGCGGAGAGACGCTTCTTTTCTTCCTCTCTTACAATCCGTAGACACTTGGTACAGAGCTTCATCCTTGCACGACCCGACCCAATAAAAACGCGCACCGAATGAAGGTTTGGGTAAAATCGCCTTTTGGTTTTTCGGTGAGAATGAGAAACGCTATAACCAACTTGCCTTCTTTTCCCACAACGATCACAAACTACTGACATAATTTTAATCTGCTATACTATACAAGAGTATGTTCAAAAGATCAACCCTTTATGGTTAATTTTATTCCGGCGTTAATTGGTATTATAATCGGCATAACAATCCATGAAGCCGCTCACGCGTGGACTGCTTGGAAGCTTGGAGACCCAACCGCAAAGTACGAAGGTAGAGTTACTTTAAATCCAATTGCCCATCTTGATCCGCTCGGAACTTTGTTTATTATCTTTACCCTCTTGCAGGGTTTTGGGATTGGTTGGGGCAAACCTACCCCTTTTAATCCGTGGAACTTGAAAAATCCAAGAAGAGACTCCGCTCTAATCTCGCTTGCCGGACCAATTTCTAATCTGGCTTTAGCGGTTATTTTAGCTCTAATAATTAGGTTTGTTCCGGCTTTAGCCGGCTTTTTATTTTTAATAATTGTAATTAATATCTCCTTAGCGATTTTTAATTTAGTACCTGTTTCCCCGTTAGATGGATTTAAGATTGTTGGTGGACTCTTGCCTGCCGAAACCGCAATTTCTTGGTATCAGTTGGAGCGCTACGGAATCTTTTTTCTGATACTTCTTATCCTGCCCCTTGGTGGAATTTCCCTTATTGGTAGGTTCATTTTTCCAATAATTAGTTTTATTTTAAACTTACTTTTAGCCGGGAACTCGGTAATTTAACAATTCCAAGTGGCTCCCTTGTCTCTTGACTTTAAATAAAAAAAGTGAAAAAATAGAGATGTCTAGCCGATAAAACTAGACAATCCCAGCTTAGCTGGGTAAGGCACTAACGTGCCAGCCCTACCGAAAGGAAAGACTCGAAGATTTTTCTTCCGCTGTTTCCTTTAACATAAGGGTTTGCCCGGAGTCCATATACCCCTTGGGGTACGTGGCAGGGTACCCACCTAGTACAAATAGGGAGGAAATTTCTTAAAGCTCCTTCTCATTGTAGGGCGGAATTATTTTAGTTTAGAGGGTAAGAACCTTTGACTATTAGTACATTAGGTTGGGGGTTCTTTTTTTGTTTTTCAAATTACTCTTTAATCACAATAATCGTATAGTACTTGGCGTCTTCTTGGTCTCTTACCACCCCAACACCAAATTTATCTATATCAGGCCTTAAAATAAGATTAAGGCTTTCTTGATCCCCCTTTATCTCTTGGAGAGAGCTTTGCGATGAAGCGAAGTGAGGTGAATCGTCTCGGATTAAAATCTCTTCCGCAAAGGCCGGCTTTAAAGAGTATTTTTCTAGAAGAAGTAATAACTGCTCTTTCGGCTCTTTACTTTTAGAAGAGAGAAGAGAGTCAACCAAGTCGCGGCTTCTTTCACGGGCGATTGTAGTCAAAGTTAGATCTCTTTGAAGAGGGTTTAATTTATTTAAATCTCGCTGCATTAAAATTAAAGACGATAGGGCTTCTTCTAGGGTGGTGTTGGCTGGGTTTGAAACCGAGAGTCTTACTTGCGAGGTTGAAATAATCGTGGCTTCTTGCACAAATCTGGCAACAATTAAATAGCTACCGTCAGGGACAGTAAGAGAATTCCAAATAAATTTGTAAGGGGGGTCAGAGGCGGGTCCCACCAATTTAGTGTTATTTAGCCAATACTCGACTTTTGATCCTTCTATTTGTCCGGAAAGCTCAATTGTAACTAGACCGGCTACTTTGCTTAAATTGCTCGGTCGGATAATTTTGGGAGATTTATCAATCGTAACTTTAGATTCTTTTTTCGGGACAATCTCCGGAACGTTTTTTTGAGTGGCCGCTCTTGAACGTAAGTCTTTGAAGGATAAATTTAAATAAATAGTAAGGGGAATCACTAGGAGTATCAAGAACACACCAAAAATTTTTAGGTAGTCCCGCGGTTCAAATGGGTAAAAAAGGTTTTTGATTTTTTCGTTCATGGGCAGCTATTACTAATCGTAAATCTTCCATCGCTTTAAAGTCAAATTTATTTAATTATCTTGAAAATGGGAGCCTAAAGAGATATAATCTATCCACTTGTTTTGTATTTTTAAATTAAGCCGGGATAGCTCAGCGGCCAGAGCACTTGTTTTGTAAACAAGTAGTCGTGGGTTCGAATCCCTCTCCCGGCTCCAATAGGGCTGGGGTGCCGGAGTGGACAATCGGAGCGGTCTGTAAAACCGCCGCCTTTATGGCTACGGGGGTTCGAATCCCT
>Ga0209541_10002754_pt1 | contig 32944 bp, 37 predicted proteins | sample RifCSPlowO2_01_FD_184027 | JGI IMG/M metagenome (GOLD analysis project Ga0209541, IMG submission 184027) | Groundwater microbial communities from Rifle, Colorado - Rifle CSP2_plank lowO2_0.1 (SPAdes) (version 2) | ecosystem: Environmental > Aquatic > Deep subsurface > Groundwater | place...
TGCGTAAGTCTCAAATTCTTCTCCGGGTAGTCTGACCAAGGCTAATCCAACACAAAGTTGAACAGCAGGATGCCATGAACCACGGAGAAGAATGTGCGACCTACAAAATTTAGCATAGAATGTCTGACAGGTTGGCTAGAAACTCGGTAGACGGCGGAAAGATTATCCATTTTGTTGATCGTGGCTTGATTCGTTCCCTCAAATTTCCCACCTTCTGGTTTGAACCGACACCACAGGGTTTGTTCATGTTAAATATCGCTTTCGGCCAATCAAAATATTTTGTAGATAATTTGCGAGAGAATGTGAAGCGAGGACTACGACAAAAAATACGCAACGGCACTTGGCCTGGCTGGGCTCCGGTTGGCTACCTCAACAACGCTAAAACTCGCGGTATTGATGTTGATAGCGAGAAAGCCCCGAAAGTTCGCAAGATGTTTGAAATGTACGCCACCGGAACATATACGCTTCACTCTCTCGCACATTGGTGCAAGGAAAATGGTTTGGTCGGTAATCTTGGAAAACCACTTGTTATCGCCAACATACAGAAAAATCTACAAAATGTCTTTTACCTTGGACTAATGAAATGGAAGGGGGAAATTTTTGAGGGAAAACACGAGCCGTTAATCTCAAAGAAACTTTTTGATAAATGCCAAGAAGTAATGGCGAAGCGTGGCAAGGTGCAGGAAGTTCGCAAACACTACTTTGCTTTTCTTGGCTTAATAAAATGTGCCTCTTGCGGTTGTTCAATCACCGGAGAACGACAGAAAGGTCATAACTATTATCGTTGCACCAAGAAAAAAGGTCTATGCCAAGAAAAGCATTATCTCCGCGAGGAAGCATTAACCAAGCAAATCAAAAGTTTTCTTCAAAAAGTTTCTTTGTCGAGCCAAGATACCGAAAAAGTTTTGGCGGCGTTGGATAGCGAACAGGATAAAGCACGGCAAGACGCACAAAGAGAGGTTGGTCTTTTGAAAGAGCAACTAGCACAGGTTGAAACGAAACTTCAAAAGCTGTTAGACATCTATCTTGCCGACTCTTTATCCACAGAAGAATACGCCGCCAAAAAACAAAGTTTGTTATCTCAAAAAGTGTCTTTGGTGGAGAAAATTACCGACTTTGAGACAAAAGGGTTGTCTTGGCTCGAACCGGCTCGTGAGTTCGTGAAATCCTTGAATCAAGCCGCGAATCTCGTGCAGACAGATAATCTTTCCGAATTGCCAACATTTCTGAAAAACATCGGCTCGAACCATATTTTGCAGAACCGCCAATTCTTTTTTGCCCCCAAAATCCAATACAAATTAGTCGCCGAGCGAAGCGAGGCGAACCAAAACTCTTTGACTTTTCCTTTCTGGTGCACCCACCAGGGGTCGAACCTGGGACATTCTCCTTAAGAGGGAGCTACTCTACCAGCTGAGTTATGGGTGCAATTATTTTCATTTAATATAACATAATTTATGAAGAATGGAAAAATAATATTATTAATGTATTATAAAGAAGCTAAATAATTTAATGGGCGAGTGGCGGAATTGGTATACGCGCCAGTTTTAGGAACTGGTTCCTCACGGATTGGGAGTTCGAGTCTCCCCTCGCTCACATTTGACTTTTTACTTGTTTATGATATAATCCACCTAGAACCAAAAAGATTGGCGATGTGTCAGTCTTTAACGAAAGTTCTTCGAAAATTCTAAATTGAAAGGGAAAGAATATGAAAGAAATGTTTATCGTTATTGTAACGCTCATTGTGTTTGCTCTTGTCAGTCTCATGCTTATAGCAAGTGGGGTGACAATTTCTGGAATAAACCTTGGAGTAATCGTTCTGGGACTTGAGGTAGCATACCTCATTTTCAGTTTCGGTACGGTCGGAGTTGACGAAGTCGCCGCCAAGTTTATTTTTGGTGCGCCTTTGGGTAATCTCAAACCGGGTCTATACTATGCCCCTGTGGGAATAGTAACAGTCCGAAAGGGTAAGGGCACACTGTACCAAGATGAACTTCCTGGAGAACCGAAACAAATCTTCAGAAAAGATGATAAGGAAACAGTCCCGTACAACATGTTCCCACCAATTCGTATAAAGTTTGGTGGTCCGCAAGAAAATGACGATGAGTCTCTGAAAAGAGATCCGTACAACATTGAAATGGTTGCGGAAGTTGTCCCTGTGGTATCGTGGAAAATCATAGACGCCACGACATTCTTCTCAAGCTATGACGACGATGTCGCATTCAGGAAGATCCTGGAAGACAAGGCTATTGAAGTTTTCGGAAATGAATTCTCCACCGTAACACCCGCAAAGGCATTGGGGACACTTTCAGCGACAAGTCAGAAACTTCAAACAAAGCTTGAGGATGAAACAAAAGACACTGGTGTTAAGATCGTTGACTCCTATGTCAAGCCATTCATCTTCTCTCACCCTCTCAACACTTCAGTGATTGACGTATCAATCGCTAGACGGAGTGCTGAAGTGGTAAAAATCAAAGCGGATGGCGAGAAACGGAGATTGATTGAAGAAGGTACTGGTAACTCGGAAGCTCGACGGCTGATGCTCGAAGCAGAAGCCATCGGCGTGGCCAAGTTGGCCGAGATATCCAAAACTCCAGAGGGTCAAGTGACTCTGTGGATGGAGACAATGGCCAAGGCCTTCACCAGCGCACAATATAGTATCGTGCCTGGCAGTGAACTGTTTACCTCCTTTGCAGGCATCAAGGAGATGCTTGACAAGGTCAAGAAAGGAGCATAGTAATGAGGAGTACGATAATATTCCTGTCTATAATTGCTTTCGCCATAATTGGTAAGAGCATTATGGCGAGAAAAAAACCGCAAACAACTACAACCACACCCAGTGTTTCACTCTCACCTACAGAAATTCCGTGGTACAAAACACTACTGACAAAAAAGGGGTGGGAAGAGAATGAACTCGTTGTAATTCTGGCTTTTCCCTTATTCCACTTGGTCGGCTATGCAGTAGCGCCAGAATGGTGGGTAGTTAACATCTTGATGAACATGAAAATATGGGTCCTTCAGTTAACACTCCTCATCTTTGGACTAATGATTCCTGCAGGCAAGGGATTTATCCATCACAAACTTGGAAAAGTGGGGGTGATAATAGTGGCACTTGCCATACCTATCGTTCTCATCTTGCAAGCAATGGAAGCAAAAGCCCTTCCACCAGATACAACAGTGAAAAAGACGGTGGAAGACTTCTGGTGGTGGAATCTGCGGGCTCAGGGAAAAAGCGATGACCAACTCAAAAAAGAGGCGGAGCAAATGATTGCTATCGCCCTAAAGGAAACACAGTTTAACCAGTACGAGACGGATGGCATCACTCCCCTGCGCAGTAAACGCAAGGGATATGTCTGCGTCATGCAACTGGATGAGGCGCGGTGGTCTCCGCAGGCGGAGGTTCTTGGAACGGACTATGATATGTCCACCCTGGACGGCTGTTTGAAGATGGCGCTCTGGGTCAGGCAACACATGGGTGTTGAGGTATGGAGCCAAGACAAAGTGGCGCGAAGGAACGCCAACCACAAACCGATACGGGTGGTAGCCCCTGTTCCGTCAGAGTGGAGCGAGAAAATCGCCACTCCCGGACAGTTCAGAACCAAGGAGGACGGACCCCTAACCATAATGACTAGTCATGGCTCGGTGAATGATGAGTCAGACATTAAGGTTGACTTAGGTCAAACATCATGGGTTCAGTTTCAATCTAGAAAGGAGAATGAGCAAAAGGAGGAAACGGTCAATGTTACCGTTCTCCGAGAATAATAAAAATCCCCCTAGGTGTAACCTAGGGGGATTTCTGATTTATCTTTATCTTGGAATTTTCAGGTAGGGTTTAGCCTCATCTGGTATATTCACCGACTCAATACCGAAAGAAGCCATGACAAACTTGATGATTCCATAAACCGAAAACATGATAAGCATGCCGACTATTCCCCAGAGGATAGAGCTACGGGCTTCAGCTCGCGAAGCACTCTTATCATCGGCCTCACTTTGCAAAAACTTTATAATACCGTAAATAAAATAGATGAAAGCCAGCCCAAAGAGAAGCATAATGATGGGATTGAGAATCAAATCATTTGCTTTGTTTATAAACGCACCTATAGAGCGAGCGGGCATGCCAATCTAAATAGAATTATATACCGGGAACAGTGGGAAGAACTACATTACCAGTTTGAGTAACCCCCAATGTGGTTGCAAGCCAATTTACAAGACCGTAGATGGAAATCATGATAGCAATGGCAATAATACCGTATATCATAATACCCTTGCCTTCTGCCGCCGCCTTTGGGTCCCCCGCTGAACGAATAAACTTTATAAGACCCCAAAAGAAATAAACCAGAGCAAGAGCAAACATGATAGGAATAATCAAATTAATGATTTTTCCAATACCTTTGACTATATTTTCAATATTAGTAGTGCCTGTTGTTTGGGCCAAAGCCAGAACTGGAGCAAAAGTTATGGCTGCGTAAATAAATTTTTTCATCATTATAATATAATTAATTATTAAACTATTTATAGATTATAGTATAAAATAGCCAAAAGACAAGCTGCGTATAGGTCAGATGTGGATAAATAGTTTATGCATTCCGCTCTGTTGGAATCTGGTATGGATTGTAATTTTGGATATCATCCGGAACATTACCGCCAACATCTATATCAAGTGTTCCTCCAATAAAGTTCAAAATGCCCATTATAGAAATAAAAACAAAAAGGGCAATAATACCCCAAAGCATTTTTTGCTTGCCTTCCTCTCTAGTTTTTTCATCTCCAGAATGCAAAATAAACTGGGCCAAACCCCAGAAGAAAAAGACCAAGGCAACACCAAATAAAACTGGAATTAAACTATTAATAATACTGCCTATATCAGTAATCAAACCTTTCACTCCGAGAAGCGCCGCAAATGAAACGACAGGAAAAAAAGAGGCAAGAGTGGTTATTATATATAGAATTGTTTTTTTCATCCCAGTAGTAGAAAATGACATTTTTTATAATTATATATGCTATTAGTTTCCTGTCAACGAATATCACATTATGAATTCATTCAATGTCATTTTCACTACGGGATAGTCCTGTAGTGAACTTGGTATTTTGATTTTTCAGCACCGTACTCGGTGCGATACCAAGTTCTACTACCGGACATCCCAGTAGTAGAAAATGACATTTTTTATAATTATATATGCTATTAGTTTCCTGTCAACGAATATCACATTATGAATTCATTCAATGTCATTTTCACTACGGGATAGTCCTGTAGTGAACTTGGTATTTTGATTTTTCAGCACCGTACTCGGTGCGATACCAAGTTCTACTACCGGACATCCCAGTAGTAGAAAATGACATTTTTTATAATTATATATGCTATTAGTTTCCTGTCAACGAATATCACATTATGAATTCATTCAATGTCATTTTCACTACGGGATAGTCCTGTAGTGAACTTGGTATTTTGATTTTTCAGCACCGTACTCGGTGCGATACCAAGTTCTACTACCGGACATAAAATTTAACCTAATATTCCCTTACGGAGTCTAGATCAAGATTAACACTTACTTGTTCTGTTGGTAATAGTGGAAACTCTGTTGAGTTTCCCAACTCCAGGTCATCTGAAACCAAAGTAATAATACTCCTAACTGAAATTAAAATAAACAAAGCCAGAATGCCCCAGAACATATAACTTTTGCCCTTGGTTATTTCGGCTGCATTACCAGAGCTTAAGATAAACTTGGACAACCCCCAAAAGAAAACTAGAAAAGCCAGAGTAAAGAGAATAGGGGTAAGAATGGAAATAATATCCAAAATATAATAAATAACTGTTTGGAAAGTACTGCCCGCCTGAAATAAAGAAAATGCTTGCATGATATATAGTTATGGAGCTATTAATGCTTCTATGGTGCTCTGGAGGACTCCCGATATTCCGGCTGCCCCAAGAAGTATGCCGGCCCCGACAAGAGACCACAGGAGCCGACTATGAGCTTTCTCTATTTCGGCCGGTTTGCCCTGGGCCATTAAATATGTAAAGCCCGCCCAAATAATCCACATGACCACCGCCACCGCGGCAATAGGCATAACTATCTTGTTTAAAATAGTGGTAATAAGGTCCATCAAGGTGCAGGAATTATTGGCTGTACCTATTTTCCCACAATTGAAAGGATTATCAATTTTTATATCTATTTTTGAGGGAGGTGGAGTATTGCCTGTTGTACCCCTCTCCTCGGCCTCCGAAAAAATCGGAAGTAGCATAAGTATAATAATTATAGGGATTAGTGATATTTTTTTAAGCATATATTTTAAAATCATTTGGTTATGCCGAATGTAATAACACCGGGACGAAGCAGAGCTGTTGTTATCAAGTTTACAATAAGCCAGGCGGCTATGACAATGACCGTCCCTTTGACCACAGAAAGAAGCATTTTATTTGCCTTGGCTCTCTCGCTAGCGTTATCCCCGGACATCATGTATCTGCCACCAGCAACGGCGATAACTATTACGGAAAAGAAGAGGGCAAATTTAATTGCGTAATTGACCAGACTCTTGATGGCTTTGACAACATCTTCAAATGTGCACTCGCCGTATTTTGTATCACGGCGTTCATTGGCGCAATCATATGTAATACCCGTATCAACATAATCTGGGGGAGGTGGAGTATTGCCTGTTGTACCCCTCTCCTCGGCCTCCGAAAAAATAGGCATGCAAAGTAAAACAAAAACTGTTACAAGACTTATTATTTTTGTACGCATAGAAATCATCATTTATTTTGAAAGTAGCGAATTAAGCTCTAGGTTGGCGTCAGATAGGGCCTCATTCTGTCTTTTTCTTCCGCTTGTTATGCTGTCTATCATATCACGAAATATAGTAGCGGTTGCTACACCGTCCGGGTCAATCCATGACTTTGAAAGCAGGGCTGAATTATAAAAAACGACTTGAAAGCTATCTATCGGTAACTCTTTGATTAAATCAAGGCGAACAGGAGGAAGGAGAGTTATTTGCCCCACGGACTTTAAGCTAGAGTTTTCGGTAAGACCTGCCAGAGCCAGAAACGCTCCGGCAATCTGCTTTGACTGCTTTACTATAGAAAGAGAGTAACTGTGAGCAAAAACAAGTTTTTTTGGTGCATCTCTAATTTGCGGAACATAGGTTACGTCAAAATTAAGGTTTGGATTCTTCTGTTGTATAGAACTTATCTCACTCGCAAATCCAATATACATTGCCAGATTGCCAGAAAGGAAGAAATTGAGAGATGATGGTAAAGAGCGATTCCAGCTGTAAGCCGGTGATGTCGGATTTCCAAACTGGGTATAGAAATTAATAGCCGACTGGCTTGGAGCTATTGGATAGTCAAATTGGGAATTCAAGACCGAAATAACTCCTTGTAAACTACGACTTACGATAGGTGTGCCTGCCTGGAGGAGTAGCTGACTTACGATTTCTTTTGCATTAGTAATATTGCTAAAGGCCCCTAAAGCGATAACGCTTTGCAAGATATTTCCGCCACTATCTCGTTTTGTCATTTTATCTACTAAACCGTAGATTTCGTCCCAATACTTTGGCGGGGTTGGGATTAAGGCGTTTGAAAACATATCTCTATTCCAATACATAACCAAAGGGTCCAAGGTAAAAGGTAGAGCAATCACACCTTCGGCAGAAAGGAAAATCTCGCCAACTGGAAGAAAATTGTCTTTGAAATTGCGCGCAGAATAACTGTCATACGGTATGACAAAAAGTTTATTTCTATGTTTATAGACGGATGTGTCTTTGATAAGAACAATGTCAGGACCCTGACCGCTTGCTAGGGCTTCCAGAAAATCCGCGTCAAATGTCCCTTCTGGAACTTTGACATATGATATGCTAATCTGCTTGTTTGACTCTAATGATGAGTTTTTGTAGGCGGCATTAAATACTTCAGTGGGCAAGGTCCCCCAGACCACAAGGTTTGCCGCGGTTGTTGTGCTAGAACCCTTTGACAGAGCAAAAAGGGCGATACCGACGACGATACATATTGCAAAAATAGCTGTTAGTACAATTTTAAAATTACTCATAAATTATAACTTCTTAAAAAGCATACCATAATGATGTGCTCCAGCGGAAACTTCCCTATCTAGGTGAAACCCGGCTTGCTCAAATATATTCATAGCCGCATCTTTCTTTATTACAGCTTTTGGCTCTGGCCCGAGACCACCAAAGGAATCCGCCCAATCCACAAGAAGAACTCTCCCACCTGGTTTCAAAATGCGCTTAATTTCTTTCAGAAGATTGGCTTGATTCTCTACTTGAAACAAAACGTTACATACTAGAGCTAAATCAATCGTCATTTCCCGCAGTTTAGTGCCATTTGGTGCTTCTATATCTCCCCAAATTACTTCTATATTATAGAGCCCTTCTCGAGTAGCCCGATTTTTCAATTTGACAAGCAAATCCTTGTGGACATCCACCGAATAAACCCTGCCCGTAGAAATAAGGGACTTGGCCGCGGCAATACTATAACCACCAGAACCAGCCCCCAAGTCGGCAATATCCATACCTACTTGTATGCTACATTGGTCTATTACTTTTTCTGGGTCGGAGAACATACATATAGTATAGTGTGAAAGTTAAAAGTTTGAAAGTGAAAAAGTGGACAAAAGAAGCCCACTCTTGTAAGTGAGCTACCGATTGATGTCAGGTTTAATTGAGTTCGATTCCGTTGTGCAAAAGAACCGCCTCAATGATATATATAGTTTTTCTACCTATACGCGGAAAAGAATTGGTTTTGCCCAATTCAAAATCGATCAAATCTTTGACCGTTTTAAGCTAAACCCGGCCTCTATCATGCGATTGCGGGTAAAGAAGTCCCACAAAAACATACTCAAAAGATCATCCGGCAATGATTTTCTGACTACCGGAACTCTTTAAACTTCTAGAGTAAAAACAATTTGTTCTGCCGGACCTAATATTCTTTTTACTCCAACCCATTCAACCAACTCATCCAAAATTTCAGCGGCTTTTTCGTCCAATAACTTTTGCCTGCTCATTGTAAGAACCTCCTACCTACAGACTAACATATAATATAAGTAATATAAATACCTCGGAAGATTTTGAAACCCTTGATGTCAAGGGGCATCCTTGACATAATAGAGTAATGAAAAATAGAGATTATAAAAATTTTGCATCTGGAGCTATTGCGCATATTTACAATAGAGGAAATAACCGTGAGAAAATTTTTCATGATGAGCAGGATTATAAAGCATTTCTTTTTAGAATTGGGCTTGCACTTGGATTTGAAGAAAAAGAATTATTTCATGAATTATGTCGTCAGCAATATTCAAGAATCAGAATTACTGATACATATAAAGGTAACTTTAAACTGCACGCGTTTTGTCTAATGCCAAACCATTTTCATTTGTTAATTGAACAATGTGGGGACGTTCCAATATCAAAAATTATTTCTAAAATATGCACGAGCTATGCAATGTATATAAACAAAAAATATAAGAGGGTGGGACACGTTTTTCAAGATCAATTTAAAGCTGTGCTTATTGAGTCAGACGAACAACTTATGTGGACATCAGCTTATATTCATATAAACCCGGTAAAAGATGGGATAGTAAAACATCCAAGCAAGTACAAATGGAGCAGTTACAACGATTATGTATCTGATAGAAACCTACCAATAATATCTACCGAGCTATTAAAATCTACTTTTGGCCCAAAAGATTTTGAAAAAGAAACATTAATCCTATCTTCTGAAGAGGAATAGAAAAAATATGTCAAGGGTGCCCCTTGACATATTTTGTTATAGGCAGATGAGGGAGGCAATACTGTCACCTTCGCGCAGTTTCATAACACGCACACCTTGGGTCTGGCGACCGAGGACTGAAATTTCTTTTGCGTCAACACGGATGACTTGGGATTTCTTTGAGATTGCCACAATTTCAGTTTCAGCATTGGTAAAAACTTTTGCAGAAATAAGTTGTCCAGTTTTTGGCGTTACTTTGGCAGTTTTTATACCGGAGCCGCCTCGATGTTGAATTTTATATTCATCTATATCAGTACACTTGCCATAACCGTTTGCCGAAATAACCATAAGAGTGCCGTTGTCCAAACTATTTGGTACTGCTTCTGCCGAGATAACTGTGTCGTCTTTTGCAAGTTTTATACCGCGAACTCCCATAGCCGTTCGTCCAGTTTCACGTATGTCAGATTCTTTAAAATGAATGGACTGTCCTTTGCTCGTAACTATAATAACCGTATCTTTCTTTTGGACAAAAGAAGCTGAAACTAGAGCGTCGCCCGCATCCAGTTTTATAGCGATGATTCCTGAAATGCGAACGTCGTGAAAACTTGCGGCCAAACATTTCTTTGTCTGTCCCATTTTTGTAACCATCATAAGAGAAGCTTCAGATTTTTTGACTTCTTTGGGCATCGGCAAGATAGATGTGATTTTTTCACCTTCGGAAAGTGGTAAAAAGTTCATAACATTTTTGCCTTTGGTTGCTCTCTTGCCCTCCGGAATATCATACATTTTTGTTTGGTATGCTTTGCCTTTATCTGTAAAGAAAAGTAAATCGGAGTGGGTAGAAGTAATAAGTAGCATAGTCACGAAATCTTCCTCTTTTGTATCCAAATCAACCACACCCACTCCCCCACGTTTTTGTTTACGAAACTCATCCGGATTTGTCCGTTTTATATATCCACCAGCGGTCAAAACCAGCGCATTTTCCTCGTCTGGAATCAAATCTTCAAGAGACATTATTTTTGCTCCGCCTTTTATGATTTTTGTTCGGCGTAGGTCACCGTACTTTTCTTTAATTTCTTTACATTCATTTTTTATAATCCCCAAAATTTTCTTTGGGTTTCCGAGAATAGATTTCATTTCTTCTATAAATTCTTGCGCTGACTTCAGTTCGTCTTCCACTTTCTTACGCTCTAGCGAAGCCAATCGCGATAGTTTCATTTCCAAAATAGCCGTGGCTTGAATAGTGGAAAACTTGAACTCCAACATAAGTTTTTTATGGGCTTCGGCCGTATCTTTTGAACCACGAATGAGTTTTATAATCTGGTCAATATGATCCAACGCTTTCTTTAATCCGAGCAAAATATGTTCACGCTCCAAAGCTTTTTTCAAATCAAACTCTGTTCGTTTTCGTATTACAGTAGTTCGATGAGATACAAACTCCTCTAGTATATCTTTCAGTGATAATGTTTGTGGAATACCGTCCACCAAGGCCACCATGTTGTAATGAAATGCCTCCTCAAGCTGGGTGTGTTTGTAAATATAATTTAAAATAGTCTGGGGATGGGCAGTACCCTTGAGGTCAATAGCAATGCGAATATCTTTTGCTGACTCGTCGCGCATTGCTTTGATACCATCTAGCTTTTTCTCGCGAACAAGGTCGGCGATTTTGGTAATCAGATTTGATTTGTTCACACGAAACGGGATGGAAGTGATAATAATCTGCGATTGGCCAGCTTTTGTTTCCACCACTTCGGCTTCACCACGCGTAACCACACCACCTTTGCCGTTTGCATAGGCATGAGCAATGTCTTTTTGATTGAAAGCTATACCACCAATAGGAAAATCTGGACCTTTGACGAACTGCAGGAGGTCTTCTGTTGTGGCGTCTTTGTTGTCCACTAGATAAGACACCGCATCCATCACTTCTGTCAAGTTGTGCGGAGGAATATTTGTTGCCATACCAACAGCAATACCAAGAGTTCCATTCAACAACAGCGTTGGCACAGCCGTCGGCAAAACAGTTGGCTCTTTGCGCGTGCCATCGTAGTTTGGAACAAAATTAACCGTCTCTTTTTCAATGTCTCGCAAAAGTTCTATAGAAATTTTGGACATTTTTGCCTCGGTATAACGCATAGCCGCCGCAGAATCTCCATCGATTGAACCCCAGTTTCCCTGACCGATAATAAGTGGGTAACGCATAACGAAATCCTGGGCCATTTTGACCATGGTTTCATACGCGGCTACATCTCCATGCGGATGGTAGTTTCCGAGCACCTCTCCGACAACTGCCGCCGACTTGCGAGTCTTTGCTCCAGAGGTTAATCCGAGCTCATTCATGGCGAACAAGACACGCCTGTGAACCGGCTTCAAACCGTCGCGGACATCAGGCAGTGCGCGGTCAGTAATAACCGACATGGCGTAATCAATGAAGGATTTCTTCATCTCCTCTGTAATTTCCTGCTTAATCACATTGACCCTTTCAGGAGTTATTTTTCCTTCTGACTGCTTAATCTTTTCATTTTTAGACATAAAAATATAGCTCTATTATAGCATATCTTACTGATTGATGATAGTGGTCGTTGTAGAGGTCGCACTGTAATACACGGGCAAGGTGGAAAAGGATGAGATTGCTTCCTTAATCTTGGAAAATTGTTCGGAAATAGCCGAGAGACCGGCAAAAAAGGTGTCGCCAAAAGCAGAAATTGGACGTGGCTCGGTAATGGTAGAAACTTCGGCCACTTGCTTTTTGCTTCCCATAACTTGAGGATAAATGACAGAGAGCCATATGACAAAAATAATACCGACAATTAAAAAAGCAACAAAAAAAGCAATTTGTTTCTTAATTCGCTCTGGTTTTTTCCTTAATTCTTCAATATAGTTAAACATGGAGTTTAATGTCAAATGTCAAAGTTTTTAATTTTGATTTTTGGATTTGATTTGACATTGGAAATTTGGATTTTGACATTTGTTTTAGATTGCCTCTAAAACAATTACGTCCCCCTCTTTGCCCTCTAAATCCTTCTTTTTAATCGTCAACTTATCTACTGGTTTTGTACTTTCCTCACCGGCTTCTTTTAAAAATTTTTTCAATGCATTTGGGTCGAGGGTATCGCCGAAATGTGACGGAATAATAAGCTTTGGCTCAAACTGCACAGAAAGTTTGTGGGCTGTGGTCGCATCCAAAACTCCAGTCCCCCCGATTGGCACGAAAAGTATATCCACTTCTTCAATAGCTTCTTTTACTTCTGCCGAAAGTGCTATGTCAGATAGAGCACCGAGAAAACAAAGAGTTATGCCTTCTAGCGACACTGTATATATAGTATTCACATGCTCGCTTCCGCCATAATTTGATTTGGAAAGAAATCCTTTTATAAAAACGCCGGAAACTTCGTACTCGCCTGGACCAGAAATTAAAAATGATTCTTTCTCTCCACGAGATGTAACGTCTGCTCCGTTATGTTCCGGACTATTTAGCGAGATGAGAGTTATGTCACTACCAAATCGCACAGCCTTAATTTTGGAATCTTTGGAAATCGGATTAACAGCAAGGACTGTATCGCCAAATGAAACCTTAAAAAAATCCACCCCATGGTATGTAATAATCATATCTGACAGTATAGCAGGTAATTTCTAATTTTCAATTTCTAATTTTTAATCAATTTTCAATAAACTAATCTTCATAATATTTCCGCATATGCGGAAATATTATGAAGCTACGTAGAAATAGCTGCATAGGAAACTCCTATGTATTCCTATGTAGAAGTGTATAAACTAATTTTCAAACACTTACACTACACGATTAATCGTGTAGTGTAAATTGAAAATATCTAAATATCGTAGTAAATAATTACCACCAATATACTGGTGGTAATTATTTACATATCAAATTATATACGATATATCGTATATAATATAAATAGAAATTTTAGACAAAAAAAGCCCCGACGAGAGTGGCCCGCACGGGGCTTTTCTCTGTTCGGGACATCATTGAATCAGCGAAAACGAGTTTTTCTTCCACTAGGATGGATGATGTAGACAGAATCCTGAATTCCACCGTCACCGACACCGAACTCCTGACCTCCAGATGTTTCAGTTGGCTGAGTTTCCTCAAGTTTGGCGAGGTGTTTTCGCGCTGCCTTCTGGGCTTCTTCCTGCGTTTGATGTCCATTGGAAACTGGATAAAAAATCGGGACCACCTTCAAATGTGTCGTATCCCTCCACCGCCCACGTTGTGTTTTGACTCATACAATCCTCCTACTGTTACACTACCAAATATTATTAAAATAAGTCAAGTAGATAAAATTTCTCATTTCTGCTATGGTTCTTCTGTATTTTATTGCCGACGTAGAGCGAGCAAAATCAGAGAGTACTCTCTATGATTTTCGAGCCGAGGAGAGCAATATGGATATTATAACAACGGAGTTGAAAGGGAGTTAAACCAACATGCTTGTGTAATCACACAGGGTAACCCTGTGTGGAAGTGTGATGACCTCCTCTCCATTACTACATGACAAAAAAAATTGACGAGGAAGTTTTAGTAGACGATACTGCTTCATATGAAGCTGTGCAGGACGAACCTGAAAAAGCTCTGGAAGAAAGTCGGATGGATAAAGTTTTGAGTGAAAGTAAAAATCCCCCATCAGTTGACGATGTTATAGAGGGAACGGTTTTGGCTATAGAAAAAGCAAAAGTTTTTATTGATATTCCGCCTTTTGGTACGGGTATTATTTACGGACGGGAGTATATCAATGCCAGAGATATTATAAAAAAGATAAATATCGGCGACACAGTAGCCGGTAAAGTAATCAGTTTAGACAACAAGGATGGTTATATTGAAATTTCTCTGAAAGAAGCTCGCCAAGCCCTCATTTGGAGCGAAGCCGAAGCGGCAATTGCAGAAAAGAAAATATTTGAACTGTCTATTCAGGAAGCAAACAAAGGAGGCTTGATGCTATCATGGCAAGGCATTACCGGCTTTTTGCCGGCATCCCAGCTCAAGACCGAGCACTATCCGCGTGTAACAGATGGCGACAAGGACAGAATTTTGGAAGAATTGAAAAAACTGGTTGGTCAGAAAATTTCCGTGGCTATTATCGGCGCATCGCCAAAAGAAGGCAAATTGATATTCTCCGAGAAAAATCCCGAGCAGAAAAACAAAGAGTATATAATAGATAAATACGTTCTCGGTGATACTGTCATGGGCGAAGTGACTGGCATGGTAGACTTTGGCGTATTTATAAAACTTGAAGAAGGTTTGGAAGGACTGGTGCACATCTCGGAGATAGACTGGGCACTGGTGGAGAATCCAAAACTGATGTTCCACATTGGCGAGAAAGTCAAAGTAAAAATCATAGAAATCAAAGACGGCAAGATTTCCCTCTCTATCAAAGCTTTGAAAGAAAACCCTTGGAACGATGCGGAGAAAAAATATAAAAAGGACGATGTGGTAGAAGGCGTAATTATTAAATTCAACAAACACGGCGCCCTTGCCTCAATTGAAGAAGGTATCGCCGGTTTGGTTCACATCTCCGAGTTCGGCTCGGACGAAAAGCTCCACGACTCGCTTGAGCTTGGCAAATCATACAAATTCAAAATCACAACATTTGATGCAAAAGAACAAAAGATGACATTGTCCTTTGTTGATCCAAACAAAAAAAGTGAGTAGTTATGATTACACACCATTTTGCATCAACAAGAACTTCTTTTTTCTCTTCTACAACTGGTTCCATGAATTTTTCTCCCTTCTGCATTTACATTACCATAATAATCTATAAATAACAATTTTTTTAATTAAACTCTTGTCTAGCTTTTTCTAAGCCGGATGTAACGAATGTTTCAAGAGCAAGATTCACTTTTTTGGACAGTTTTTTGAGTTGTGTAAGTTCATCAGGTTTGAATTTGCCCAAAATCACCTTTGTCACCGCTTCCTCCCCAGATGGTTTTCTTATTTTCCCAGTTGGTGTAATTGGGGAGATACCGATGCGGATACGGGCAAACTTTTCTGTTTTGATGGCTTTGATGATTGACTCTAATCCTTTGTGACCTCCAGATGATTTGTTGAAAGAAATTTTGGCTTTGCCAAACGGCAAGTCCAAGTCGTCGTAAATAACCAAGAGCTTCTCCGCCTTCCCCGAGGTTACACCTAGGGGAAACAGAGCTTTGACGGATTTACCGGAATTGTTCATGAATGTGTTAGGTAAAACCAAGGTAATCGTCTGCTTCCCCACCTTGACCTTTGCTACGTCCGCCGTGAGTTTTTTATCCACCTTCCATCCTCCTTCGACTCCGCTCAGGACAGGCGCGCCATGCGCTTTTCCAAACCATTCTAAAAGCATTCGCCCAGTATTGTGGCGAGTTTCGCTATATTCTTCTCCTGGATTTCCTAATCCCACAATTATGTATGACATAGTACTATTACTATAGCATTAAATTTCTAATTTTCAATTTTTTATTTTCAAACAAACATAATACTATAAAACACAACGATCGTTGTGTTTTATAGTATTATGTTTGGTAAACACAAATTACAAATCAAAAATTTATTATCACTTGTGTCAAGTGATAACATGCCTGTATACTTACGGCATGAATCCCGAAAATTCTCCTGTTGAAATAACTAATGTTTCAGAATCTCCAAAAAAGAGTAAATTAAAAATGCTGGTCAGAGAAATTTTTATATTTGCTATCATTGCGTTCGGTATAGTCCTCCCCTTCCGACTTTATATTGCAGAACCATATATAGTGGAAGGCGCATCCATGGACCCAACATTTAAGACTGGAGACTATCTCATCGTAGATAAGCTTTCATACGAACTAGGAAAACCGGAGAGAAATTCCGTAGTGGTATTCAAATTCCCAGAAGACCCTAGAAAAAGTTTTATAAAACGGGTTATTGGGCTTCCTGGCGAAACGGTCGTGGTCAAAAGCGGTAGTACTACTATTATAAATTCCGAAAATCCAAAGGGATTTGCCATAGACCAGTTGTATGTAAAAAATACTTGCACGGGGACTGAACACAACTGCATCAGCTCATACCAGAAAACTCTAGCCGGTGATGAATATTTTGTCATGGGAGATAACAGAGCCGAGAGTTTCGATTCACGCTCATGGGGACCCTTGTCAAAAAAGTATATTCTCGGTAAACCAGTCTTGCGCCTATACCCATTAAATAAGATAGAGGTAGTCCCCGGCACATATAAGAAATAAACATACGATGCAGAAAGAAAAAATCAAAAAAGAGAAGTCTTCTCTGGCCACGGAATGTGACAAGGTGGGAGAGATTGCCGTGCAGTACGGCTTTACTGTCATAAAGCCACCACATATCCGTCCAGACCATATTTCAAAAGCAAAACAATTCAAAGATTTTGATTATTATGGCGACGTGGAGGAAAAGATAGCTCTGACCGAATGGTACATGAATGATAAAAAAGAAACAGAATCTCAACCGCTATCTATTCATTATAAAAAACCCCTACCCGGAAACACAAGCAAGAAAAAATCATCCAAAGAAACGTACGGCTTTGAAATCATGGGAAGTGCTAGCTCTACAAGCGAAGCTCTTGTTATGAAATGCGCCCTCTCCATTTTGAATGATCTTGGCTACAAGAATTTGTACATAGATATAAACAGTATAGGCGACAGAGAATCCATATCCCGTTTTGAACGCGAGTTATCCGCGTATTTTAGGAAGCGAACGCACGACCTATCCTGGAAATTGAAAGAAGGATTTAAAAAAAACCACTATTCAATCCTGACTGATACATCCGAAGAAAGCAGAGACTTTAGAGAAAACGCTCCACAGCCCATCTCTTCCCTATCTGACATAAGCCGTTTACACTTCAAGGAAGTCTTGGAATGTTTGGAGCAGTTTGACGTAGCATATAAAATAAAATCAAATTGTTTATCCAACAAACTCTATGCCTCTTATACTATTTTTGAAATACGACAATTAAAAGACGAGACAAAATCTACAACAGACAGAGACCTACTTGCATATGGATATCGCTACAATCATTTAGCCAAAAAACTGGGTGGAAAAAGAGAGATTCCTTCTATCGGACTAACTATCATGGTTAAAAAGCATCCGACTTTTTCCAAAAAAGTTATTATTAAAAATATAAAAAAGCCACGCTTTTATCTGGTGCAGCTCGGACCATCCGCCAAACTGAAAGTTCTCAATATCGTGGAGATGCTCCGCAAAGAAAAGATACCGGTCTATCATTCCATAACCAAAGACAAAATTACCGGACAGCTCTCTGGAGCAGAATATATGAGAGCTAGTCATGTACTATTAGTAGGTCAAAAAGAAGCTATGGAAGGCACTTGTATAGTTCGAAACATAACAAACCGAGAACAAGAAACAGTCCCCCTCCAAAAACTTGCAGAATTTCTGAAAAAACTGTAGAATGCTTTCCACTATGATAAATGCAGAAGTGGTCAAGACGGGCAACGAAAATAATTTAAATCTCATCAGACGCTTTACCAAAAAGGTTCAGGGAGCGGGTATTTTGCCGCGAGTCCGAAGCATACGATATTCATCTCGCAAAATGTCAGAGTATGTTAAAAAAAAGAAAACTTTGAAGGTTTTGAGACGAAGAGAGGAGGTGGCAGAACTTATTAAGATGGGAAAGATGTCTGAATACACTAAAGGAAGCAGAAAGTAGAAATGGTAAAAGAAGATTTTACAATAACAAACAAGACCAAAAGCACACTCTCACGTGTGCCTTTTGCTAAAATAAAAAACGTGGTGTTGGGAAAAAATTATTCTCTTTCACTGGTTTTTATTGGAGAAAAAAAATCACGCGAACTAAATTGCAAATATCGCGGAAAAAATAAGCCAACAAATATTTTAAGTTTCCCTTTGAACAAAAAATCTGGAGAGATTTTCATTACACCAAGTCTGGCAAAAAAAGAAGGTTTGTCTGTCGGTTTTTTACTTATCCACGGCCTCTTGCATTTGAAAGGAATAGAACATGGTAGTACAATGGAGAGAGCAGAGATAAAACTGCAAAAAAAGTTTGGAGTTTAAATTTCTTTCTCATCATATCCTTTTCAGAGACGTAAACTTTTCCAGCGAAAAGTTTACTCTGGCTTCGCCCGCGATTTTGTCAATCTACCTCGCTATGCTCGGACGTTGACAAAAACCATGCTCGCGAGCTGTAGATGCTCTGAAAAGGACATGATGAGATGAAATTTAAGAAAGTCTTCTTAATTTTATACTTTTTAAAATGATGAGAAACATCACAGTTGGAATAGACATCGGCACATACCAAGTCAAAGTGGTAGTTAGTGAGCTTGTCAAAGCTGACGGTACTGGAACAGAATCAGGACAAGCAAAAACTGTCCGTGTTATCGGCACGGGACTATCGGAATCCAAAGGATTACGACATGGATATATAATAAATGGGGCTGAAGTGACACAAAGCATAAAAATTGCTATATCTCTTGCTGAAAAGACCTCTGGAGTAAAAATCCACAAAGCATTTATCGCTGTCGGCGGTATCGGTTTGCAAGGTCTAACAAGTATAGCAAGTACTATTATTAGCAGGGCTGATTCGGAAATCACAGATTTGGACATCACAAAAATTTCGGAAGAGTGCGAAGAAGGAATAGCTACTAATCTAATACAAAACAGACGAGTTCTTCATTCTATTCCCCTTTCTTACAAAATAGACGGCAAACTAGTTTTGGCCAAAAGTCCGCTTGGAATGAAGGGCTCTAAATTGGAAATTAAGATGCTTTTTGTCACCTGCCTTGAAAGCCACTTAAATGACCTGTTACAAGCGGTTGAAGAATCAGGCATTGAAGTCATAGACGTCTTGGCATCCCCCATAGCTGCATCTTTTGTCACTCTTTCTAAACAGCAAAAAATAGCCGGCTCTGTTTTGGTAAATATCGGAGCGGAAACCATATCCATGGTCGTTTTTGAAAACAATATCCCTATTTCTTTGGAAGTTTTTGCTATTGGCTCCACCGATATCACCCACGATATTGCTCTTGGGTTAAAAATTCCCCTGGAAGAAGCGGAAAATGTAAAACTCGGCGCCCTCGGGTCAAATTCATTTTCAAAGAAAAAACTCGATGAGATTATAGAAGCCAGACTGTCCGATATGTTTGAGCTAATTCTAAATCATTTGAAAAAAATCGGACGAAGCGAGCTTTTGCCTGCTGGCATTTTCTTAAGTGGAGGAGGGGGGGCTATTCCGACAGTGGAAAATTTTGCCAAAATGGCCTTAAATCTGCCATCGCGTATTGTAGAATTGAACATGGGAGAAAAGAAAAACCATATTAAAGATTCTACCTGGGCCGTGGCCTACGGGCTATGTGTGCTTGGTTTCTCCAAAGAAGAAAAGGTCAATCTCGGTCTGCGAAATACCATGAATAAATCTAGCCAAATAATATTAGGTTGGATTAAAAAATTTTTACCCTAGAATCTCATAATATTGAACATAAAAACCCTAAAGTAGTCAACTGTTTTTATTTTATGGCGTTGTGGTACTATAGGTGTCACAACTAATTTTACCTAATATTATGCCACAGATAAAACCGGACATAGAAGCCTTCGCTAGAATAAAAGTTCTCGGAATCGGCGGTTCTGGAAAAAACGCCATAAATTATATGATTAACTCCAAAGTTAAAGGGGTGGATTTTATTGCTATAAATACCGACTCTCAAGACCTCCATCATTCCTTGGCAAAACGCAAAATCCATATAGGCAAAAACCTTACCCGAGGACTTGGCGCTGGTATGAACCCCGAGCTCGGCAAACGGGCAATTGAAGAGACAAAGGAGGAAGTCCAAGAAGTCTGCAAAGGGGCGGATATGATATTTATCACCTGTGGCCTCGGCGGTGGCACGGGTACTGGAGCGGCGCCTATCGTCGCTCGGGTTGCAAAGGAAATGGGAGCTTTGACTGTGGCTGTAGTGACCAAGCCATTCTTCTTTGAAGGACAGCAACGCATGAAAATTGCCGAGGTTGGTCTTGAAGAATTACGCCAATCAGTGGACGCTATTATTGTCATTCCTAACGACCGATTGCTTTCAAATATTACAAAAGAAACTACAGCAAAAAACGCCTTCGCCATTTGTGATGATGTATTAAAATCAGCTGTAGAAGGCATATCAGACCTTATTACAACTCCTGGTATTATCAATATTGACTTCGCCGATATAAAAGCAGTCATGGAAAACGCAGGCCCTGCCCTGATGGGTATCGGCACAGCTAGTGGCGAGAAAAGAGCCGAAGAAGCGGCCAAAATGGCTATCAATTCACCACTCCTAGAAGTTTCTATAAACGGGGCAAAAGGAGTGCTATTTTCAATTGCTGGAGGAGACGACCTCGGTATGTTTGAAATCCAAGATGCAGCCAAGATTATTACCGAGTCAGTTGATCCAAATGCCAAAATTATTTTTGGTACTGTTCGCGACGAAAAATTGAAAAAAGGCGAAGTCAAAATCACCGTTATTGCCTCAAACTTTCCTGAAAATTTTACAAAGAAAACACTTTTCCAATCTGCGCCAACTGGAAAAGAAAAAGACATTGAAGAAAAGAAAACATACTCTCCGTCTCCAGAAGTAGCAAAAACACTTGAAGGAGAGGATAGTGACGACTGGGGCGCAGTGCCGGCATTTTTGCGACGTTCAAAGCTTAAGTAATTTAAAAGTAATTCTTAAATTAGAATCACTATACATAAGATTTCTGCATATGCAGAAATCTTATGTATAGTGATTCTAAAGTTTTAATAGACAAATATATTTTTTGTGATAGTTTATATTTAGGAGGATCGTTATGAAGAGTTTAAAGACTCTTGTGAAAGAGTCTAGAGAACATCGCCTAAAGACAAGTGAAGTCAAAATGTACCTTTGGGATCCAGCTGAAATGAAAGTATTACTTCGTGCCAAAGGTACAAAGATTATACAGCATTTCCAGCAAATTGGTGGAGGATGGGTACTTCAAGTACGTTATCGCGGGGAAGGATTCAAATTTGTAAGAACAGCGCCTGTTTCAAGCCTTTTTCCGAGAAAAAAACGATCATAAGGTTTTATGAGGCGATCCATTGTGGTCGCCTATTTTTTTGGACGAATATAAAAATTTCATATACAATATAAACTTATGATATACGATCTTATCATTATCGGAGGAGGTCCTGCCGGAGTTTCTGCCGGTGTATATGCTGCGCGCAAGAGATTAAAAACTCTCCTCATAACTCCAGAATTTGGCGGACAGAGCGTAGTTTCCGAGAGTATAGAAAACTGGATTGGAACGGTAAAAATGACAGGAGTTGAGCTAGCAGAAAATTTCAAAAAACATCTGCTGTCATATGCCGGTGACTCTGTAGAAGTCAAAGAAGGTGAATTCGTCCAAGATATGTCAAGGGGCATCCTTGACACTAGAGAAGATGGTTTTAATGTCATAACTGACAAAGGACAATATCAAAGTAAGACTGTTTTAATCACCACTGGTAGTACACGACGCAAGCTGGAAATTCCAGGAGCAAAAGAATTTGATAATAAGGGTCTGACCTACTGCGCCTCATGCGATGGACCACTTTTTGCAAATCAGAATGTAGTTGTCGTCGGTGGTGGTAATGCCGCTTTTGAAACATCTGCTCAACTACTTGCCTACTGTAAAAGTGTCACTCTTCTAAATCGTAGTGAAAGTTTTCGTGCAGACGAAATTACAATAGCAAAATTAAAGACAAATCCACATTTTAAAATCATTACAAACGCAGTGCCGGCAGAAATAAAAGGTGATGGCTTTGTCAAAAGTATTGTTTATACAGACACCATAACAAAAGAAAGTTATGAAATTATCACACCCGGAATTTTCGTAGAAATCGGCCTTATACCAACTACATATTTTGTCAAAAACATTATTGAACTAAACCAAATTGGTCAGATTCCAGTTGACCCGAGGAACCAGCAAACAAAAGTTCCCGGAATCTGGGCTGCCGGCGACTGTACCGACGGCTTGTATCACCAAAACAATATCGCTTCAGGCGACGCCATCAAAGCCCTAGAAGATATTTACATGACCCTACACACCAAGTAGAACGTGTATAATTTTTATTTTATTAATCCATTCCTCCACTCATTCCAGATATTGCTTTTTCTTCCTTTGGTTCTTCTGTTACTGCTACTTCTGTGGTCAGAAGAATTGCTGAAGCAGATGAGGCGTTTTGGAGGCCAGTGCGAGTAACTTTGACCGGGTCAATAATACCAGCAACAAACATATCCGAAACGTACTCATCTTTTAGGGCATCGTAGCCAGCATTACCTTTGCCGAGCTTAACATGTTCAACAACGATTGAGCCGTCGCCTTTGCCACTGTTTACTGCAATTTGACGAAGTGGAGTTTCACAAGCATTCAAAATGATTTCATATCCGACAATAAATTCGTTGTTGAATTTATTGTCGTCCTGAGCCAACTTGGCGAAGGACACGCGCACTTTTTCTGATGCTTTAACAAGTGCTACTCCCCCACCCAAAACAATCCCCTCTTCAATTGCCGCTTTTGTGGCATTAACCGCATCTTCAATTTTTAATTTCAAATATTTCATTTCTGTTTCCGTGGCCGCGCCGACACGGATAACCGCCACGCCACCGGAAAGTTTGGCTATGCGTTCGTCTATTTTCTCGCTGTCATATTTATTCGCAACTTTTAAAGTGGTATTTTCTTTTTGCTTCTTTAATTCACGAACTCGGGCATCTATATCAGATTTTTTACCTTTCCCGCCAATAATAACGGTGCTATCTTTTTTGGAAATAATTCGCGTTGCTCGGCCAAGCACATCTATCTCAATTGTCTCCAATTTCAAACCCAAATCGTCGGAAACAACCTGTGCTCCTAGAACCGTGGCAATATCAGCTAACTGTTCTTTTTTCTTATCACCATATCCCGGAGCTTTGATTGCCAAAACATTGAAACCTCCACGCAGTTTATTTATAACAAAAGTAGTCAATGCTTCGCCATCTACATCATCAGCTATAATAACCAAATCTTTTTTGCCGGTTGCCGCAATTTTTTCCAAAAGCGGAAGAATATCTTTTATGGCCGAGATTTTTTTATCTGTCACCAAAACTGGCACATCTTTGTATTCCGCTTCCATTCGCTCTGCATTTGTAATCATATACGGAGAAATGTAACCTTTATCAAATTCAAGTCCTTCTACCACTTCAGAGTCCACCCCAAATGCCTGCGACTCTTCTACCGTAACCACACCATCTTTACCGACTTTATCTATTGTATCGGCAATAATCTTTCCTATTTCCTCTGACTCTGAAGAAACGACGGCCACTTGGCGAATCTCGTCCTTTGTTTTTATAGGTTTGGACATTTCTTTCAAAGCTTTAACCACATCGGATGTGGCGGATTCTATACCCGAGCGGATTCCCATGACACCCAATCCCATGTTTGTATGTTTCATTCCCTCGCTTATAATGGCTTGAGCCAAAATAACAGAAGTGGTGGTACCATCACCCGCCACATCGTTTGTTTTTGTAGCGACCTCTTTCATTATTTCTGCTCCCATGTTTTCAAATTTGTCTTTCAGGGTGATTTCTTTGGCAATAGAAACGCCATCGTTTGTAATAGTCGGCGCGCCATAACCTTTGTCCAAAACAACATTGCGACCCTTTGGGCCAATAGTCACTTTGACCACATCTGCCACAAGGTCTACACCTCGCTTCAGTGCCTTTCGTGCATCTTCACTAAAAAGAATTTGTTTGGCCATAAAATTTACCGATACCAATATACGAATTTATGCGAATAATACGAATGGGTGCGTTTTGTATTTTATTCGTTTCATTCGCATGTTATTCGTAGATTAGTATCGCAGGTTATTTAAGTATTGCTAAAATATTTTCCTCTTTAATCAAAAATAATTCTTCGTCATTTATATTAACGTCCTCATACCCATATTTGGAAAAAACGACTTTGTCTCCCACTTTCACTTTCGGAGCAATCAGTTTTCCATCTTGATACTCGCCGGGACCCAAAGCCAGAACAATCCCCTGCTCTGATTTATCTTTTGAACCGGCCTCTGGCAAAATAATACCAAAACTGTTTTTCGCTGTATTATTTTTTTGTAACTCCTCCTTTGTAAAAGGCCGTATCAGCACACGGCTTCCCAAAGGCATCACCTGTGGCAGTAAGCTGACTAGTTTCTTTGAAATACTGGGTTTTTTAACTGTCGTAGCTTTGGCCTTATGTCTCTTAATTGTTTTCTTTTTCATGGCTTGTATTATACTGACAAACCACTTTTTTCCTACTTGACAAAAGTTAATGATACGTATATAATATAAAGTGGAAAAATCCACATAAGGAGTGTTACAATGTTCTCAAGATTGATAGAAATTGCACTTCCACGTATAATCGGTGTCATGGTACACAAACGCGAAAAACTGACAGCAAAAGAGGAGCGCGCGCAGAAAGCGTTCGTTTCAAACCTCAAGTACGCGAGTCGTAAGACTAAAGAACCAGTCATTGTAGCGATGATTGGCCTCATCGGTTCGGGTAAGAGTTCAGTTGCTACGGAACTTGCCAAGCACATCGGTGCCACTGTCGTCTCTGGCGATGAGATTCGTATCGAACTTCGCAAACAAGGCGAGCGATACGAAAAAATGCGAGCCATGAGAAAACGTGGAAGCAGGAAGTGGCAGATGTGGCGACAAAACTCGGTCTCAGATAAGATACTCAAGGGCAACCTCAGCTTTCGCTTTGGTTGCCCTTTTATGATATCACACTTGCTGTCAAAGGCCACCTTTGACATAATTAGATAATGAGTAATAGAGACTATAAACAATTTGCTTCAGGAACTGTAGTGCATGTTTATAATAGAGGAAATAATCGCGAGAGCATTTTTCATGATGAACAAGACTACAAAGCCTTTATATTTAGAATTGGTCTTGCTCTTGGATTTGAAGAAAAAGAATTATTTCATGAGTTATGTCGTTTCCCATATTCAAGAATTAGGATTACAGATACACATAAAGGAAATTTTAAATTATATGCTTTTTGTCTTATGCCAAACCATTTTCATTTGCTTATTGAGCAATGTGGAGATATTCCAATATCAAAAATTATTGCAAAGGTTTGCACAAGTTATTCCAGATATATAAACGCAAAATACAAACGTGTTGGTCATGTCTTTCAGGATAGATTTAAAGCTGTTCTTATAGAATCAAATGAACAATTAATGTGGACTTCAGCATATATACATATGAATGCGGTGAAAGACGGTTTAGTAAAACACCCAAGCGATTACAAATGGAGTAGTTACAATGACTATGTTTCTGATAGAAACTTACCAATTATTCATACTAACTTTCTCATCTTGGTATTCGGAGATACAAATTCTTTTAAAAAAGAAACTCTTCGTTTTTCTTCCGACGAAAACATGTAAAAATGTCAAAGGTGGCCTTTGACATTTTTACATGTATGCATTTGCTTATTTTTTCAATTTCAGGTAGGATAAACCCATCATGAGTATTACTGAAAGTATTATGCCTTTCATTCCGTATGTGCAAATTGTTCTCTCTGTGCTTCTTATACTCGGCGTGCTAGTACAGCAGTCAGATGCAGGGGCAGGTGGAGCATTTGGCGGAGGGGACGGTTTTTCCTCTGGACATCACACTAAAAGAGGGGCAGAAAAAACAATATTTATTGGCACCATTGTTGTTGCTATACTTTTTGCCGCCACTTCCTTCAGTTTACTCCTTATATAATACGAAGTAACGAATGGACCTACGAATTGATGACGAATGTACGAATTAAATTCGTATTATTCGTAGCTATTCGTGTTTTAATTCGTTATTTCGTATCATTATTTCGTATATCAATTTTGTGAACAAAGAAAAAATCCGAAACATAACAAAAAAAGAATACCATCTGCCATACTCTGAAAGAATTATGCGGGTTATTAATGCTTTTTCTATAACGGAAAAAGTAATCTTTTTCTTTTTTGTGGTTGTTTTTGTGGTAAGCGGGATTACTCTCCTCTGGCAAGTAAACAAATCTTTCCTTGTGGAAGTGCCGGACTACGGTGGGACTTTGACTGAAGGCATTGTTGGCTCCCCGCGGTTTATAAACCCAATACTCTCAGTAAGCGACATAGACAGAGACTTGACAAACCTCATATATTCCGGCTTACTGCGAGCCCGTCCAGATGGAAGTCTCATTCTAGATTTGGCAGAGAGTTACACTATTTCAAACGATTCTCTAACATATACCTTCGTATTAAAAAACGATATATATTTTCATGATGGAGCAAAGGTTACAGTCGATGACATTCTATTTACTATAGAACGCGCCCAAGACTCCGGCTTAAAAAGCCCTCGTAAAACAAACTGGGAAGGCGTAAAGTCTGAAAAAATAGACGAGAGAACGATTTCTTTTACACTCCGCCAACCATACTCGCCCTTTATTCAAAACGCTACACTGGGCATTCTACCGAAACACATTTGGAACAAAACTTCCATAGAAGAGTTTCCATGGAGCCAGTTTAATATAAAGCCGATTGGAACAGGACCTTACAAAATCGACAATATCATATACACTGGCAGTGGACTTCCATCCGAATATCGTTTAGTGGCAAACAACAAATATACATTAGGAAAACCCTACATCACAAACCTCATTATAAAAGCATATCAAAATGAAAAAGATCTGGTGGAAGGATATAAAAAGGGTGATATAGAAAGTCTTCACAGCATCGAAACAAAACAACTACCAGCTCTTAGAGTAAAACAAGAAGAACTAATTCTGGCTCCCTTACCTAGGGTCTTTGGAGTATTTTTCAATCAAAACGTAGCGCCTATTTTTGTAAACAAAGAAGTGAGACTTGCTCTTGATATTGCCGTAGACAAACAAGCTATCGTTGATACTGTCCTTGAAGGATACGGTCAAGTAATAGACAGTCCACTGCCACCCGCCATAATAAGAAGCGAAAATACAAATAGCGTTTCGGAAAATAGATTAGAGAAAGCAAAAACGCTTCTTATTAAGGCGGGATGGAAACAAAACCAGAGTGGAATTTTTGAGAAAAATACATCTGTCGCTAAAGGAGCTAAAAAGAGCCCAGTTACTCTCTCTTTCTCCATATCTACCGGGAACGCCCCGGAACTGAAAGCCACAGCTTATCTCCTACAAAAAGAATGGCAGGACATGGGAGCAGATGTAGAAGTGAAAATATTTGAAATTGGAGACCTTAATCAAAATATCATTCGTCCGCGTAAATATGACGCTCTTCTTTTCGGAGAAATCGTAGGTAGAGACTTGGACCTCTATCCGTTCTGGCATTCATCGCAAAGAGTAGACCCTGGGCTCAATATCGCTTTGTATACCAATATAAAAGCGAACAAACTTTTGGAAAATATCAGAAAGGAAACAGATGAAACTTTGCAAAAAAAATATTTTGACGCTTTCAAAAAAGAAATAAAAAATGATGTGCCAGCTGTTTTTACCTACTCTCCGTACTTCATATATCTTATTCCAAAAAAAATACATAATGTAACTTTGGGAACCCTGACAACCCCGTCGGAAAGATTCTCTAATATATTTGAATGGTATATAGAAACAAATCATGTATGGAAAATATTTATTAAGTAACCGCTGAAAGCGAGCAATGGTCGTATGACCATAACTAACTATTATGAACCCAATAACACAAAACACAACTAACGTAAGACATGGAAGTAGTTCTCGAGACAGGTATCCTAGACGATCATTTTCTCGAGAGAGAATTCCTAGAGTCATGCCAAAAAAAGTAAGTGACGTAATTCCACCGATAGGTGGTAATATCCGTATTATACCTCTTGGTGGAGTGGAAGAAGTCGGCAAAAACATGACTGTTGTAGAGTACGGTGAGGACATTATTATTATAGACGTGGGATTTCAGTTCAAAGATGGTGATACACCGGGAGTAGATTACATACTACCTAATACAAAATATCTGGAGGACAGGAAGGACAAAATCCGTGGAGTTATCATCACTCACGGTCACTTGGACCACATTGGTGGTATTCCCTACATTATGGACCGCATAGGCAATCCACCTATTTACACAAGACTTCTGACCAGTATCCTCATAAACAAACGTCAAGAAGAATTTCCACATCTTCCGACACTTGATATGAAAATTGTGGAGAAAGAAGAAACTATTACGCTTGGAAAATTAAAAGTGGAATTTTTTACTGTAACCCACACTATCCCTGACGCCATGGGTGTTATGATTCATACACCGTATGGACTTGTTGTAACTCCGGGAGATGTCAAGCTTGACCATTTTGATGGTGTTCCGACAGATGCCGAAGTGACAGAGTACAATCGTTTCAAAAATCAAAAAGTTCTCCTGCTTATGCTTGAATCAACCAACGTGGACAACCCGGGCTTCTCTACTCCAGAGCGTGTAGTCCATGAAAACTTGGACGAAATTATAAAAAGTATTCATGGCCGTTTAGTTATCGGAACATTTGCTTCACTTCTTGAGCGTGTTATAAAAATCATTGAGATTGCCGAAAAATACGGCAAGAAAATTGTCATCGAAGGTCGTAGTATGAAAAGTAATGTAGAGATAGTTCGCCATATCGGCATGCTCAAAGTAAAACCGGATACCATTATTTCCTCCGAGGACATGGTTAACTACCCTCCTGACCGCATCGTCGTTTTGGCAACAGGTGCCCAAGGAGACGAATTTGCCGCCCTGATGCGTATGTCAAACAAAACACACAAATATTTCAAGATTACCCCGAGAGACACGGTACTACTGTCCTCATCTATTATTCCCGGAAATGAAAAAGCTGTCCAAAAACTGAAAGACAACTTGTCTAGACAAGGAGCGAAAATAATTCATTATCGGTCTAGTGATGTCTATGTTCATTCCTCGGGACATGGTAATCGCGGAGAGCTGGAATGGCTACATCGCAAAATTGCCCCAAAATTTTTTATGCCTATGCATGGTAGCCACTACATGCTTCGTATGCACGAAGACCTTGTAAAGTCAGCAGTTGGTATGCCCGTAGAAAGTGTCATCGTCCCTGACAACGGTACTATATTGGAAATTCAAAACCAAGGAAATAATTTTGTTCGACTGAAAGAAACTGCCCCAGACGAAGTTGTCACTGTTGACGGTTTCTCTGTCGGCAATGTCCAAGAGATGGTTATACGCGACCGTAAAATGCTTGCCCAAGACGGTATTTTCCTCATCGTGGTTTCCATCAACACCAGGACAGGCAAACTGAAAAAGTCTCCGGATATTATCTCTCGCGGTTTCGTCTACTTGCGCGAGTCCCAAGACCTGCTTTCTGCCGCCCGTATGGTCATAAAGAAAAGTGTGGAAAATACCACACACAACATGAACCCAATCAACTTTGACTTCGTCAAAAGTAACCTAGCCGACGACGTCGGCCGATTCCTCTTCCAAAAAACCGCCAAAAAACCAATTGTCATTCCGGTGATACTAGGTGTGTAAAAATAAATCTTGCGGTACAATATAAACAGTAAATTTAAAAATCTCGGCTTCACAAATTCTTTTCAGAGCATCTGCAGGGCTGAAGCATGGTTTTTGTCAACGACCCGCCAAAGTTTTTGTAATCAAAAATTTAGGCGGGCTCATTGACAAAATTCAGCCCGAAGCCAGAACAAATCTTTCGCAGGAAAGATTTGAGTCTCTGAAAAGGATTTGGGGAGTAAGAGATTTTTAAATTTTCCACCTATGGACAAATTACTCTCACCTTTTAGACAAAGCAAACTATTGAACACGCTTTTTTTGTCTAACATTTTCATATCTTTTCACTATGCTCTGATTATTTATATTAACTCCACATATTTATCAAACTTTTTTTCCGAAACCCAAATTTCCGCGCTATATATCATAGGAGCAATCGTAAACACCATTCTACTTTTAAACGCCTCAAAAATATTACAGAAAATCAGCAATTACAGATTTATCATTTACGTAATAATCATAGAATTTCTCTCTACTATCGGCATGGTGATGTCCGACAGCCCATTTCTTATAGGACTATACTTTCTAACCCATACCATCTCTATTTCCCTAATTTATTTTAACATGGACATTTTTGTGGAAGGCGCCTGTACAAATGAATCACAAACAGGTGGGGTACGAGCGGCATATCTGACCATGGCAAACTTGACTATACTTTTTGCCCCGATTTTTGTGGCTCTACTACTTACAAGCAATGTTTACACATATGTATATGCCTTCTCGGCCATTTTTCTCATTCCGTTATATTATTTGATTAAAAGATTTAAAAAAATAGAAGTAAAAGCAATACAGCATATTCACATAAAAGAAACTCTACTCCAATATGTCAACAATAAAAACCTGTACAATATATTCTTTTCAAACTTCCTTTTACAACTTTTTTACGCTTTTATGGTGGTTTATGTTCCCCTTTATTTGGAAAAATATATAGGTTTCTCATGGACCGAAATAGGTATCATGTTTACTATTATGCTTTTGCCATTTGTCCTGTTTGAATTGCCTGTGGGCGAACTAGAGGATAGAAAATACGGCGAGAGAGAATTCCTAACAATAGGTTTCGTTATCATGGGACTTTCTACACTTTTTATAAGTTTTATAACTTTAAAAAGTTTTTGGATATGGACAACCATTTTATTTATAACTCGGATTGGAGCAAGTTTTGTGGAAATCTCCACAGAAAGTTATTTTTTCAAACATGTAAATCAAGAAAAGCCAGATGTTATAAGTTTTTTCCGTATTACTAGGCCACTGTCTTTCATTGTTGGTCCAGTCATAGCCACCATCGCTCTGCAATTTATGCCTTTTCAATATATATTTATTGTTATAGGAATATGTATGATATTAGGGGCACATTATTCTTTAGCTCTTACCGACACAAAATAATGTATAATTAAAAGATGACAAAAAGTATTCTCAAATTTTTTGATAAGCTGGAAGACAAAATCAGAAGCAAACTTTCCCGGTTACCTATGATATACGCATTTCTTGGCGGAGTGGGAGTGGTTTTGTTTTGGCGAGGGGTATGGCATGCCGCAGATGATATCAATTTAGATCCCATCTTCTCAATAATCATCGGAACAATTATTCTACTTGTTATAGGGGCTTTTGTCTCTACTTTTATTGGCAACCGACTTATCATTTCCGGTTTGTATGGAGAAAAAAAGCTTGGCGAAAAAACCAAGGAAGAAATAGATGAGGAAAAAGGACAAATTCAAAAACTACAAAACACCGTAAATAGAATAGAAAAAGAAATAACAGAAATAAAGAAATAGATATTCTTGTATTCTCAAGAATGTCAAAATATTTATTTCTTATAAAAATGTCTTGATGTAATTTTCCAGTTTCCGATTCCGACAATGGGACAGTAGACCAAGATATGAAGTAAGAATGCTTTTAAACGTTAGTTCTGAAATAGTGCTTGTTTCTAGTTTCTTTTTCGCTGTTTGTATTTTTTTGATAATTCTCTTTTTTGTGCCAGTCCGTAGCACAATCATGTTAGGCAACATGACATACCCGAGAAAATCAATACCCTGCCTCATAGGACGAATTTCAACCTTGTTTGGATGCAATTTCAGTTTCAATTGGTTATCCAGAAATTTTCTAATTTTCTCTATCAGATTCAAAAGAAATTCTTTATTTTCATGAATAATAATGAAATCGTCACAATACCTGAAATAATATTGAACCTTTAACTCATGTTTCATAAACTGATCTAATTCGTTAAGATATATATTTGCAAAAAGCTGACTTGTGACATTACCAAGTGGCAATCCAACTCCTTTTGATTTTTCAAAACTTTGAAGAAGTAAGTCTAAAAGCTCCATAGTATCTGGACATGTAACTTTTCTCTCAATAAGATTTTGCAAAATACTGTGGTCAATAGAGTCAAAAAACTTTCTGACATCGCATTTCAAAACATATATTTTCTTTTTCCAATTATTACTTACTTTACGACATGCAACATACGACCTCTCCACACCGAGATGCGTACCGCGAGCTTTCCTAGATGAATACGAATGATATATGAAATGTTTATCAAAAACCGGATACAAAATTGACAGGTACCCCAAATTTAAGACACATTTTCCGGTAAGATTAATAGTAAAAATAGTCGTATTAGTAATCTAACCAAAGAATATGTCTACACCTCACAATAAAATATCAATGGATCTGAGAAATCAGATATTAGAGAGAGTCAAAACATCTGGTAAATCAATAGCCGAGATATCAC
>Ga0209541_10002755_pt1 | contig 32934 bp, 28 predicted proteins | sample RifCSPlowO2_01_FD_184027 | JGI IMG/M metagenome (GOLD analysis project Ga0209541, IMG submission 184027) | Groundwater microbial communities from Rifle, Colorado - Rifle CSP2_plank lowO2_0.1 (SPAdes) (version 2) | ecosystem: Environmental > Aquatic > Deep subsurface > Groundwater | place...
AAAAGCGATTTATTAGACTTAATTCGAATAGATGATACGCGTGATTTAACAAAGTCCGCGTCCTATCTCTAACGGGATGAAAATTTTAATGATTTCAACGGATAGAAAAATATTGGAAGAAAATTCTGTGGTTAGGCAGAGGGTTATTCAGTATGGTTCGTTGGTTGAGGAGCTTCGTGTGATCGTATTTAATTTAAAAAAAGAGATTAATTCGAAAAGTTTACAGTTTACAGTAGACAGTTTACAGAAGTCACAAATACCAAATACGAATGTTTTTTTGTATCCAACAAATTCCAGAAATCGCTGGTTTTATATTTTCGACGCCATCCGTATTGGCAGGAAAATAATTAAAAATTATAAATTAAAAATTAAAAATTCAAGTAACAAGAATGAGATTCTTGTTACTTGCCAAGATCCTTTCGAGACTGGCCTTGTTGGTTGGTGTATAGCAAGAAAGACGGGGGCCAAATTGCAGATGCAAATACACACCGATTTCTTGAGTAAATATTTTGTCAGGGAGTCTTTTTTGAATCGTGTCAGGGTTTGTTTGGCAAAATTTTTATTACCAAAAGCCGATGGGGTGAGGGTAGTTAGCGAGCGAATAAGTCAGTCTCTAAAAACTAAAAACTATAAACTAAAAACTGAACCAATTGTTTTACCGGTTTTTGTTGATATAAAAGAATTTGAAGACAAAACGCCATCTTTTGATTTACATCAAAAATATCCTCAATTAAATTTTATTATTTTGATGGTTTGTCGATTAGAAAAAGAAAAAAATGTTTCGTTGGTAATTGAGGCAATGAGTGAGATTGTAAAAAATAATCACAAAGTTGGTTTGGTCATTGTTGGAGACGGATCACTTTTGAAGAGCTTACAGTTTACAGTTAACAGTTTACAGCTTGGAAACAATGTTATTTTCGAGGGGTGGCAAAAAGATTTGTTTTCTTATTACAAAACAGTCGATTTATTTTTGTTCACTTCTAACTACGAGGGTTATGGGATGTCTTTGATAGAAGCCTCTGCATCAGGATGTCCTATTTTGACAACCGATGTTGGTTTGGTAGGCAGTGTGTTGAAAGAAGGGGATATAAAAATATGTAAAACAGGTGATAAAGATTGCTTTGTCGCAGAAATCAAAAAACTTTTGAAAGACAAATTGCCTTTGTACGATATGTCAATTAAAGCCAGAAAAAGAATTGAAGAAAATGTTATAAAAGATAAACAAGAGTATTTGAATAAAATGAAAGAGGGGTGGGAAGAAAGTATTAAATAAAATTATGAATCTGTTAATCCTCACACAAAAAGTAGATAAAAATGATGCAATACTGGGATTTTTTCACTCGTGGATTTTAGAGTTTGCTAAAAATTATGAAAAGGTGACAGTGATCTGTCTTTACGAGGGGGAACACAATTTACCTAACAATGTAAAAGTTCTTTCACTAGGTAAGGAGAAGGGGGTTTCAAAAATTACATATCTTTATAATTTTTACAAATTTATTTTTCAAGAAAGAAAAAATTATGACAAAGTTTTTGTTCATATGAACCAAATCTATATTATCCTCGGAGGTTTGTTTTGGAAATTATCCGGCAAAGAAATAGGTTTGTGGTATGCACACGGATCAATACCATTCGGTTTAAGGATTGCAACAAAGATTACAAATTATATTTTCACTTCTACAGAAAGTGGTTTCAGAATAAACTCTAAGAGAAAAAGAGTGGTGGGGCAGGGTATTGATGTTAGCTCTTTTAAACCGTCAGATTTAAAAATAAATTCAGATACTTTTAATATCGTGACGGTAGGTAGAATTTCTCCGGTTAAAGATTTGGAGACTTTGATAAAAGCGATAAATTTGATTAAAAATGATATTCCTGTTAGGTTAAATATTATCGGCGAAATTATTTTGGGAAAGGATAGAAATTATAAGAAAAATTTGGAACAAAAAATTAAAGAAATGGATTTGGGCACGATTGTGACCTTTGTTGGATCTGTTCCCAATAATAGATTGGTGGATTATTTGCGAAAAAATGATTTATTTGTTAATACCAGCCATACAGGAAGTTTGGATAAAACTGTTTTGGAAGCAATGGCAACTGGATTGCCTGTTTTGAATTGTAACGAAGCACTGTTGGATGTTTTTGGCGACCTGAAGGGTGAGTTGATGTTTCCAAAGAGGGATTTTGAGGCATTGTCTGTTAAAATGAGAAATATGTCTAATAATGGTGTAGAATATAGAAATAAACTTGGATCAAAATTGAGAGATATTGTTGTCAAAAATCATAGTACCGAAAATTTAATTAAAAAAATAAAAGATATTTACAAAGCGTAATTTTGTAAGAATAAAAATATCGAGATTTTAACAAGAAGATAGAAGATAAATATCAAAAAATATGATATTAGAATTTTATGGGTTACCTGGAAGTGGAAAAAGCACGGTCGCTCGTTATCTTAAAAAAACGAGAGGGTTTAAGGTTATTAAAATAGAAAATAAAAGAGAACTATTTTTTTATAATCTCATTTTTTTATTTAAATACCCTGTTAAATTCTTTGCTCTGCTATATTATCTGTTATTAAATGGAGAGAATTCAAAATTATTTTATTATAAATTTATGAATACTTTTTTACAGCATAACGCTAAGTATATTAAAGCAAAATCTTTTAAAAGAGATGAAAAATTGATTATAGATCAAGGTCATTTTCAAAATATTATTTCAGTTTTCAAAAAAAATGTTTCCTCTGCATATATAGAGAATTATTTGAAATTTGTTCCTATCCCAGATAAATTGTTTATTTTTGAAATCGGTGAGGAAGAGAGAAGAGAGAGATTGTTGAACAGGGGGCATAATCCAAGGGGCGGATATGGGAAAAATTATCAGAAAAAATGGAATGGCATCATTATTCACAATAATAATCTTTTTATGGATGTTGTTGGTCGTCTAAATATAAATTATGCTTTTGTTAAGGATGGTGAGATTAAAGTTTAAATAATTGACAATGAAAATATCTTATATAACAAATGTTAGAATTCCTACTGAAAAAGCACATGGTTATCAAATAATCAAGATGTGCGAAGAATTTTCTAAACAAAATGTAAGTGTAAAATTGATAGTTCCACTTAGAAAAAGTCATATAAAAGATGACCCGTTTGTTTTTTATAATGTTGAAAAAAATTTTGAAATAATTAAAATTGGAGCGTTTGATTTTTTTATCTTACAAAAATACATTGGAAAGCTAAGTTTCTTCTTGGAAAGCTTCTATTTTTTCTTCAAATTAATTTTAAAGGAAATTGATAAAGAATCTGTAATTTATAGTAGAGATCCTCAAATTGCGTGGCTTTTTTCTATGCGGGGTTTTAAGACTGTTTTTGAAGCACATAGATGGCCACAGAGCAAAGTCATAATTTTTAAATTTTTTTTAAGGAAAATTTTTCTGATTGTTTGCAATTCAAATGGTACTGGAAATGAATTTTCTAAAAATGGTTTTAATAATGTATTAATTGCTCCTAATGGGGTGGATTTGGAAAAATTTGATATTAAGGAAAGCCAAGAAGTTTTGCGTAAAGTGTATAATCTACCTTTGAACAAAAAGATCGTAATGTATGTTGGGCATTTATATCGTTGGAAGGGTGTAGATATGGTTATAGAGACAGCTTTGAAAATGAAAAATGACAACAATACAGTTTTTGTATTAATTGGTGGAACTAATGAGGATGTAAAAAAATATTTGAATATTGTTAAGACTAAATCTTTAAAAAATGTAATTATTTTAGGGCACAAAAAAAAGAAAGATATTCCAAAGTACTTAAAATGTTCTGATATTTTATTGCTTCCAAACATTCCTATATCTGAGGAATCAACCAAATATACTTCTCCAATAAAAATGTTCGAGTATATGGCTAGTAATCGACCTATTATAGCCTCTAATCTCCCAAGTATCGGGGAAATTTTGAATGAAGGTAATTCTTTTCTTGTCGAGCCTGGCAATGTTTCAGAAATATTTGGGTTAATTAACAAGATTTATCAAAATGATGACTTGTGTGCTAAAATATCAAAACAAGCTTATTCAGACGTATTAAATTTTTCTTGGGAAAATAGAGTAATAAAAATAAAGAATAATATAAAATAATTCATGGAGAAAGAAATAAAAAATAAAGATATAAAAGATTTTTATAATACCTCAATTAAGAAAGATAAATATAAAAATAATTACGAATTTAATCGTTGGTTTACAAAGCCAACATTGAGATTGGATTATTATATGGCTCATAATTCTATCCAGTATCATATAAAAGATGTTGTTTTTAAATCTTGTCTTGAGATAGGACCAGGACCTGGAACATGGACTCGTCTTTTATATCGCGAGAATATGAACGCCTTTTTTGATTTGGTTGATATCTCAGAAGAAATGTTTAATCAATTTAAATTAGAAATGAGAGAAAAAGAAAATGTTCACTACAATGTGGCTGATATTTTTGAGTTTAATTTAAATAAAAAATATGATCTGGTTTTTTCTTCAAGAGCGATTGAATATTTTGAAAACAAGGATGATTTTTTGAAAAAAGTGTTTGATTCTTTGTCTGATAATGGGACTGGTATTATTATTACGAAAAATCCAGAATATGGTTTCAGGAAAAATGATAAGAGATGGCAACATAGTGGACAGATTGGTGTTGATCAATTTAGTGAAAAATTAAAAAATCTGGGTTTTAAAAATATTAAGATTTATCCAGTTATAATGAGAACTCCTATTTTGGATAGATTTAGTCTGTCAACTTCTGAAAAAATATATAAAAATGTCTACAATAAAGAGATCTCTAAAAAAATCCTGCGTTTGACTGAAAGTTATTTAGTTAAATTTTCAAAATAATCATGATAGAATTTTTTGGTTTGCCTGGATCCGGAAAAAGTTACTTGGCAGATAAAAAATCAAACGAGGAAGGTTTAAAGATCTTAAAAATTCATAATAGATTTGAGAAATATTTTTTTGCGTTGCTTTTTTTTGTTTTACATCCTTTCTTCTTTTTATTTTTTATAAAAAAGATTGTTGAAGAGACAAAAAATAACCCAAGTCTTCTCAGACATAAGATATTTTTTTTGTATTTTGATGTTGCCGCTAAGGATATGAAGTCAAGAATTCGGGGAAGACAGACAATAAATGATCAGGGAATTTTTCAGTTTATTTTATCAATTTATGAAAGAAAAATTAACCAAGAAGACCTTTGTGTTTATAGAAAATATTTAAAAAGAGATCAATACTTTATTTATATAGTAGAAACTGACCACGAGATAAGAAAAAAAAGAATGCAGGATAGGCGGAGAATTCCTAGAAAAGTTTTTGGCGAAGAATATGTAAAAAGATGGTCGGAAATCAGCGAGCACAATTTTGTAATAATAAAAGATTTTATTCTAGCTAATTTTGAATATAAGGTCTTAACTAACAATTAAATGGAGAAAAAAAGATTATTAATCATCGGATCATATAACGAAAATTATGATAGGAATAAAATAATTTTCGAAAGTTTAGAAGACAAATTTATTGTTACTAATATTAATGTAAAAAGTAGGAATAAATTTTTTGGACACCTTTCTTTTATTAGAAATTTATTTTCTAGTGGAAGAAAAAATCAATATATATTTTTTGTTTTTCCGTCATATGAGTTTGCCTTTGTTATTTGGGTGTTTAAATTATTTTTTAATAGAGTAATTATCTATGATGCTTTTATATCAATTTATGATACGCATGTTTTAAGCAATAAATTTGTTGAAAGAGGATCATTTAAGGCTTTTTGTTATTATTTCTTAGATTATATTTCTTGTTATGTGGCTCAAATTATAATTTTTGACACAAAAGAACATCAATATTTTTTTGAAAAAAAATTTAATATAGGACAAAACAAGCACAAAATAGTTTTACCTGTAGCCGTCGATTTAGAATTAATAGACAGATTGAAGCCTAGTATTGATAGAAAATTTTTTAGAAAAGACTGCTTCAATGTATTTTTTTACGGTAAATATACCGCTTTGCATGGAGTAGAGTATATAGTGAAGGCAGCCTCTATTTTAAAAGGACATAAAAATATTAAGTTTATTTTGGTTGGCAATGGCTTTTTTAGAAATAATGTAGAAAAATTAAGTAAAGATTTTGCTTTAGATAATATCGTTTTTTTGGATAAAATGGGGTATGCGTCTTTAATAGGCTATATTAAAGCATCCGATGTTTGTTTGGGTATTTTTGGAAAAACCGATAAAGCCATGAGAGTTATTCCGAATAAAATATTGGATTATCTTGTTTGTGGCAAATTAACAATAACAGGAAAGAATAATGCTACGGAGTCTTTCTTTGGTGATGAAATTGATATTTTTTATGTTAGTATGGCAAATGAATTAGAGTTGGCTGATAAAATACTATATGTTTACAAAAATTATGAATTTTTGCGTAACTCACAGAATTCCAGAAAAGTTATCGAGAAAAATTTTTCAAAAAAGAGAATAAAAGAAATTATTGAAAAAGAATTATAAAATATGGATATAAATAATAAATCAAAAATAAAGATAATTTTTTTTGTTCCTCACTTAAAAATTTCTGGAGGGGTAAGTATTATGGTTAATTATGCAAATCAATTGGCTATTTTGGGATATGATGTAAAAGTCGTCGTTATTAATAAGGTTTTTGTTAGAAGATATTTGGCAAATATCTTTGGATATAAACCAAACTGGTTGAAAAATACGAAATTTAAAATACTCAGAATTTCTAATGTAGATGATATTAAAAAATCAAAAATAAACCCAGATATATTGATTGTGTCAGCTTCTTCACAAGCGAAACTTGTCGAGGGGTTTGCCAAGAAAATCGTGTATTTTGTCCAACATGATGAGAGACTTTATCATAATAATGAAAAGGATGTTACCTATACTTATAAATTACCCTATATGTTTTTAACTGTTTCCAGTTGGCTAAAAGTAATGTTAGAAACAGAATTTAAACAAAAGTCTCACTTGCTTTTAAATACCATAGATCGAAAAATTTTTTATCCTAGAAAAATAGATAAAAAAGATGGCGAAATTAGGATTCTAATTTTGCATCATGATTACGAGTGGAAGGGAACAAAAGAAGGGGTTAAAATTGTAGAGGATTTAAAAAAGAAATATCATAATATAAAATTGATAATGTTTGGTGCAAGAAAAGATAATATCGAGTATCCTTGCGACGAATATTACTATAAACCTACCGGTGATGATCTGGCTATGATGTATTCCGGATGTGATATATATCTATGTCCTTCTTGGGATGAAGGTTTTGGTCTTACTAATTTGGAGTCTATGGCTTGCGGTTGTGCTGTCGTCACTTACGATAATGGGGGATCAAGAGATTATGCGTTTGATAATCAAACGGCTTTGGTTGCTGAAAGAAAAAATGTTGATGATTTGAAGCATAAGTTGGAAATGCTGATTTCTGACTCGGATTTGAGAAAAAAAATTAGAAAGGGTGGTATAAATTTTTCCAAGGAATTGCCGACATTGGAAGACCAATCGAAAAAATTGGGAAAATTTTTAATAGATAATTAATATCCTTGTAATGATAGAAAAAATAAGAAATATCAGATTTATTTTAAAGGGGATTGGAACTTATTTACCATATTCAATAAGTGTTTTTTTACCCAGTCATCAAAATCAATTTTATAATAGGGGAAACATAAGAACCAAAAAAGTTGATGTGAGAGTCCTATATTCTATGTGGTTGAGACATATTGTAAAAATAAATGAGTGTGGAATTTCCACTAATTTTGACTCAATAGCTGAAATAGGTCCGGGAGATTCCTTGGGTGTCGGGCTGGCTGCTCTTTTGACTGGTGCAAATAATTATTTTGCTATAGATGTTGCAAAAAATATTTCTATTGATGAAAACCTCGAAACTCTTAATGAGCTAGTAGGCTTGTTTAAAAATAAAATTAATATACCTGATAATTTAGAGTTTCCTAAGATGAAGCCTTATTTGGATAGTTATAATTTCCCCAGTCATATTTTGACGGACAAAATGTTGGATAATTTTTTGAACGAAAAAAGAATTTTAGAAATAAAAAATGCGATTTTGAATTTAAAAAATACCCAAAATAATCATAAGGAAAGTATTGGCATAAATATTGAATATGTTTTATCCCTAGAAGATATTAATATTTCTTTAAATAATAAAATAGATTTAATATTTTCTAACGCTGTTATGGAACATGTGGCTGACATAAAAAAGATATACTATATATCAAATAATTGGTTAAAAAAAGGAGGCATTATGTCTCATGTGATTGATTATAAATCTCACGGGACATCATTTTTGTGGAATGGCCACTGGGGCAATTCAAAATTTGTTTGGAATCTTATAAGGGGGAAATGTCATTATCTAATAAATAGACTGCCTCACTCTTATCATATAAAACAAATGAAAGAAAATAGTTTTAATATAATTTGTAATGAAGTATATCAAAATAAAAGTACGGATATTATCGAAAATGATGATAGAGTTTATACGAAAATTTTTTATGATTCGTATGATTATAAAAAATCTTTAAAAATTGAAGATGTTACGCCTGATCTAAAAGATATCGTCTCAAAAGATGATATGAGAATAATGTCTAGTTTTGTAATCGCACAAAAATTATGAAAATATATAAAATGTGGATTGGTGTTGGTGAACCAATGATATATTGAAAATTTTTGTTATAATTATCCACGTATTTATTTTTTTAAGAAACTATTATTTTATGAACATTTTAGGTATTTCTTGTTTTTACCATGATAGTGCCGCTTGTCTGATAAAGGATGGGAAAATATTGTCAGCGGTTCAAGAGGAAAGGTTTACAAGAAAAAAACATGATCAAAATTTTCCTAATAAATCTATAGAGTTTTGTCTGGAAGAAAACGGACTTGCTATAAGCGATGTTGATTTCATTGTCTTTTACGATAAACCGTTTTTAAAATTTGAGAGAATATTGGAAAATTTTTTATTTTGTGTTCCTTTCGGATTAAATTTGTATATGAGAGCTATCCAGGTTTGGATAAAAACAAAATTGTGGATTCCAAATATAATATATAAAGAGACTGGGTATAAGGGCAAAATATTATTTACAGAACACCATCAATCTCATGCAGCCTCGGCTTTTTATCCATCTCCTTTTAAAGAGGCGGCGTTTTTGGTTGTTGATGGAGTGGGAGAGTGGGCGACAACATCATTTGGTGTGGGCGTTAATAATAAAATAGATATAATGTCAGAAATAAAATTTCCGCATTCTTTAGGTTTATTATACTCGGCTTTTACTTATTATCTTGGTTTTAAGGTTAACTCAGGAGAATATAAGGTTATGGGACTTGCTCCTTACGGAAATCCTATTTATGTTGATAAAATTTATAATAATTTGGTGGATGTTAAGGATGATGGTTCTTTTGCTTTGAATATGGATTATTTTAACTATCAAAAAGGTTTAACGATGACAAATAAAAAGTTTCATAGTTTGTTCGGAGGGGGTCCCAGAAATCCGGAAACAAAGATTTCTCAAAGAGAAATGGATATTGCCAGATCTATTCAACAAGTTACCGAAGATATAATGTTGAAAATAGTAAAACATATACATAAAGAGACAGGAAAAAAATTTTTATGTTTGGCCGGAGGTGTTTCTTTAAATTGTGTCGCTAATGGGAAAATTTTGAGAGAAGGACCATTTGACGATATTTGGATTCAGCCTGCCTCTGGTGATGCTGGGGGAGCTTTGGGGGCAGCGTTGTATGTTTGGTACCAGTATCTCAATAATAAGAGATTTTCAAACGAAAAGACTGATTTTCAAGGTGGTTCTTATCTTGGTCCCGAATATAGTAATGATGAGATTAGAAAGAGGTTAGATTTGTTGGACGCAAATTATGTTTTTGCCGCGGATGATGACGCTCTGTGTGAAAATATTGCCAGTCTTATAAATAAAGGAAATGTGATAGGTTGGTTTCAAGGCAAAATGGAGTTTGGACCAAGAGCTTTGGGCAACCGTTCTATTTTGGGAGACCCAAGATCTCCAAATATGCAAACTAATATGAATTTGAAGATAAAATTCAGAGAGAGTTTTAGGCCTTTTGCACCTTCTGTTTTAGAAGAAAAAGCCGATGACTATTTTGTGACTAAACGAGGGCAACATTCTCCCTATATGCTTTTAACTACTGATGTCCGAGGAGATAAAATTGTGTCTGGTGAAAAAAATTATGAAACATTGGAAGGTTTTGATAAATTAAAATCAAATAGGTCTGTAATTCCTGCCGTCACCCATGTTGATTATTCGGCAAGAGTTCAAACTGTTTCAAAAAATACAAATCCTAAGTATCATAAACTAATAGAAAAATTTTATTTTATAAGTGGATGTCCTCTTGTGATAAATACTTCTTTTAATGTAAGAGGAGAACCTATAGTTTGCACACCTGAGGATGCATTTACTTGTTTTATGAGAACCGGCATGGATTATCTTGTCGTTGGTAATTATATTTTGTGTAAAGAAAAACAAAAAAGTTTTAATGATAAAATAGATTGGAGAAAAAAATATGAACTTGATTAAAAACTTAACAGATGAAATTAAAAAAATAAGTTTTGATGAAAAGGAAATTACAAAATTTTCCATTCTTTTTGTATTTGTCTTGTCTGCTGTATTTTTATACGAGTATTTTTCTAAAAATATTTTTTCTTTGGTAATTTTCATTTTCATTTTAATATTTTTTGTTGGAATTTTTTATAAAAAAATATTGTACCCGTTGTATTTTATATGGATGTCGTTTTCTGTTGTGGTAGGTTTTTTTGTTTCCAGAATTATACTCATATTCCTTTTTTATTTATTGATTATGCCTATAGGATTGATATTAAAAATTTTTAAAAGAGATTGGCTTAATTTTTATCCGTCTAAAAGAAATTTAAGTTACTGGAAAGAATACAATGGAGGAAAAGACCCACGCTCTACTGAGAAATTGTTTTAAAGTGTGTTAAAATGATTAAGAATAATAATTAATTTGTACCAATTTTAATTTATGAATAAGTTTAAAATAATTCTAGACTTTTTAGATTTTCTAAGAGAAAGAAAGAAATACTGGCTTTTGCCGATTGTCGTAGTTTTTCTTTTAATAGGATTTCTTTTGGTCGTTGCCGAAGGCAGTGTTATTGCTCCTTTTATTTATACATTGTTTTAGTTTTAATTTGAAATTTTCTAGGTCTTTATCTGATCAAAGTTTTTGAATATTAAAATTTATGGATAAAAAAGTGAAAAATAATTTTGCAAATTTGAGCTTGCTCTTGATCAGTATTATTTTTTCTGTCTTTGTGGCAGAAATTGGTTTGAGAATTGTCTTGCCAAAAATAACAGACGAGTCTTTTTCTATTAAAAAAGGTGATAAATTATTAATTCCCGACAATGAAATTAGTCATATATTGCATCCGTCTGAAGAGTTCGGTATAGATTATAATGGCTTTAAAAACAATAGTGTTTTAGACAAATACGACATTGTCGCCATGGGAGATTCTCACACTTATGGTATGCTGAATGGAGTATCATGGGTTGATTCTCTTGAAGAAAAAACACAGAAAGATATTTATAATATGGGAGTGTGGGGATATGGTTTTGCACAATATTATCACTTAATTGATAAAGCCCTAAGTTTTAACCCCAAATTGGTCATAATTGGATTGTTTATGGGCAATGATATTTATGATGCTTATAATGTGGTTTATGGATATGATGGATGGAGTGAATTTCGTTCCGATAAATTTGATAATTCAAAATTAATTTCTGTTGCTGATCATGGCAAACAGGATGTCTTGTTTTCCTCTCTTAGACTTTTTATCAGAGACAACAGTGTTTTATATAAATTTACAAGTGATAGAACTCGTATTTTTAGAGAAAAATTAGGATTAGCAAAACCCTATTATATAGGAACGGATGATTGGACAAATATAGACACAGGGGCCAGCTTAATATATGATGATGAAAAATCAATAAAAACATTTTTTAGAAATGGAGAAAGGGTTAAGGGAGTTGATTTGGAAGATAAAAACACAATAGAGGGACTTAGATTAACAAAACTTTTTTTATCAAGAATAAATAAAAAAGTTAAAGATGCGGATTCTGAATTATTAGTTGTTTTTATACCTACCAAGCAGTCTGTCTATTTTGATAAAATTGGACAAAAAGGGGAAGATAATTTTTTGTTTAGTAAAATTGTAAAGAACGAGAAGAACATCAAGAATGATCTTTCTGATTTTGCCACGGAAGAAAATTTTTATGTTGTTGATATTTTGCCGTCTTTACAAGAATCTGTAAATAGTGGAGTTAGACTTTACCCTGATAGCATTGATGATCATCCAAACATCGATGGTTATAGAAAATATTCAGAAGCAATAGAATCTATCGTTATGAGTTTAATTGAGAGAAATAATTAAAATAATTTTATGCCAAAAGTTTCTGTGATTTTACCTACATGTAACAGACCTAGTTTGTTGAGTAAAGCGATTAAATCTGTTCTAAATCAGTCTTATCAGGATTTTGAAATAATCGTTGTTGATGATGGTTTGTTGGAACGAGCAGAGGATGTTGTCAAAAAGATAAATGATGAAAGGATTAAATATATAAAGCATGAAAAAAATCTTGGAGGTGGAGTTGCAAGAAACACAGGAATAAAAAATGCCAGAGGAGAGTTTGTAGCTTTTTTGGATGATGATGATGAGTGGGTTGAAAATAAATTGGATTTACAAATACAGAGATTAAAGAATTCTTCTCACGATATTGGTTTTTGTTTTTCAGCCGTTAAAAATATTTATGACGACAAAGAAGTTGTTTCCGTTGTTGAGGACGGAATTATTGATTATTATGAGAAGTCCTTATCAATATTCAAAGGTGTCTTGACGGTTACCATGGTCGTTAAAAAGTATGTTTTTGAAGATGTGGGGTATTTTGACGAAACATTACCCAGTCATCAGGAAGCTGAATTGGTAATAAGAATGTCTAAAAAATTTAAAGGTATAGGAATCAATGAACCTCTTGCTAATGTTCTTATGTTGTCAAACCATAATCAAATGGGTAAAAATATAAATAGAAGAATTAAGGGAAGGGAATTGGTTTTGAACAAACATTTGGATGAGATAAAAAAATACCCAGATAAATTAGCCAGACATTATTTTTGGCTCGGTCTTATGTATAGAGATAACAATCAATATGATAAAGCAAGATCTAGTTTTAAAAATGCCATAAAGATAAATTTTAAACCGTTATATTTTTTGCATTATATGAACATCCTTCGCATTTTATTTTTTGGAATTAATAGAAAAATTAATAATTAATGATCAATGATAAATCCGATGATTTCTTTTTGGAAAAGAATAAAAAAATATAAGAATGATTTTTTGTTGAGAAAAAAATATTGTTCTGGTGGAAGACCTCCTTTTTTTAAGTTAGCGGGTGAATATCTTCCTAAAAATAAAGAAGCTGTGATAATTGATGTCGGTTGCGGTGATGGATCATTTGCAGATTATCTTGATTTGAGAAATTCTTACTCAAATGTTTTTTTGTTAGACGGTAATAAAAAGACGGTAGAAAATGTTGAAGGGGCAAATTTTTATAGAGTACCAGATAGATTGAATTTTGAGGATAATTCTGTTGAATACATTCATTGTAGTCATATGATTGAGCATTTGAAGTCAGACGATCTTTTTGTTTTTTTAAAAGAAATTGATAGGGTTTTGAAAAAAAATGGAATTTTAGTTATTAGTGCTCCTTTGCTATGGTCTAGATTTTATGATGATTTAACTCATGTAAGACCTTATAGTGAACAGGTTTTCATAAATTATTTGTGTAAAGATAGAAAAAATGCTTCCATTGAAAAAAAATTAAATTTATATCGCGTTAAGGATTTGGCGTATCGTTACAAAGTTGTTCCTCCTGAGGATGGAATTGAATCCAGCTTTTTCGTAATAGATGTTCTAATTAAATTTATAAAAATAGTTTTTTTCAAGTTGGGATTTAAAAAATACATAAAAAATGGATATACTCTTGTCCTAAAGAAGATTTAATGTATGAAAAAGAAAATAAAAGTATTATTTGCTATTAATTGTATGAACATTGGTGGTGCCCCATCGGTTGTATATGAACAAATAAAAGGAATTGATAAAAATAAATTTGATCCGTATTTATTAACTCTTTACCCGAGTAAAAAAGCCAATTTTTTTTACAAATTGGATTTTTTGGAAAAAAATAAAATAAGAGATTTTAAATTGAAAAATAGGAGTATATTTGATATTAAAACATTACTAGAGATTCATCAATTTTTGAAAGAAGAAAGGTTTGATGTTGTTTATACTCATCTTTTTTTGGCAAATTTTCTAATAAGACCAATTGCTATAATCAATAAGGTTCCATTAATTTTTTCTTTTGAACATAGTCAGTATTTTAATAAAAGATTTTGGCAAATTTTTTCTGATAGACTGCTGGCACTTTTTACGGATAAAATAATAGTATCTACCGAATCCGTTGCTGATTTTACCTCTAAACAAGAAAAATTAAATATAAATAAATTTACGGTTATTCCCAATCCTATTTCTTTGCCAAATAAGAAAGATGTTGATTTAGTTAATTTGAGAAAAAAAATAGGTATCCCGCAAAATGCTTTTTGTGTTGTTTCTCTAGGAAGATTCTCTATAGAAAAAGGACATAAATATTTAATTAACGCCGCTGAAAAAATAAGAAATAAATTTCCGGATATATTTTTCTTGTTAATAGGACATGGTCCTTTGGAAAAATATCTGAAGGACATGATTTTAAGTAAAAATCTTGAAAATCAGTTTAAGCTGGTGGTTGAACCTGAGAAAGCCAAGGAATTTTTATTTGCTGGGGATGTTTTTTCTCTTCCTTCTCTTAGAGAAGGGCAATCAATTGTCACCTATGAAGCTTTGTTGGCAGGTTTGCCTGTCATTGCTTCTGATATAGATAGTGTTCGTGAAATTATTTCTGATGATGAGAATGGTTTTATCATCCCCTTCGAGGATAGTGATAAAATTGTTGAGAAAATAATTTATCTGTATGAAAATAAAGAAATTAGACTAAAAATGGGGGAGATCGGAAAAAAAAGAGCCGAGGATTTTATAAAATTAAAAAACGGAGTTAAGATTCTTGAAAATTTAATTGAAGAAAATTTAGATAAAAAAAATAAAATTAAAGAGGGTTGGTTGTTGCCTAGTCTTTTTTTTAAAAAATATTGGTTTTGGTTTTCAAATCCTGTCGATATAGAATGTGTTGATATGGTTAATTTTTTTTCTTACGATGATGTATTGAAAGAAGGTTTCTCAAAGAAAATAGGAATAACCTCAATAATTAACCTGAGTGATGACTTGGATAATATCTGGACTAATATGAGAAAAAATTTTATTCGTAAGCAGATTTTGAGAGGAGAAAAAAATGATATTTTAATTAAAAAAGATAAAAATTTTTTAGAATTTAAAAAAATTTATCTTAATTTCAGAAAAAATAAAAATATACCTTTTGATAATTTTAGTTTCTTAAAAAAACACGGAACATTATTTTCAGCTTATCATAAAGGAGAAATGATAGCAGGAGGAATTTTTCTTGAAAAGAAACCTTTTTTCAGAGCATGGGTACTCTCTTCAAAAAGACTCGACGGGCTTGATGGTAAAAGTCGTGATATTATAGGACAGGCTAATAGAATGATCATTTGGGAGGCCATAAAGACAGCAAAAAAAGACGGATATGAAGTATTTGATTTGGGAGGAATAAATCCAAATTCAACAAAAAAAGAAGATCAGTCTCTTCTTGAGTTTAAGGAGTCTTTTGGCGGAACAAGGCAGTCAAATTATTTTTATCATAAAATTTATTCCGTTTTGTTAAGAAAGTGGATTAATTTAAAAAAAGTTTAGGAAATATGAAATTCATTATAACCGTTGATACCGAGGCGGATAATCAATGGAAAATATCAAATAAATTAAGTCTCGATAATATAAAATATCTATCAAGATTTCAAAAATTATGTCAGGATTATAATTTTATTCCCACATATTTGTTGACCTACGAAGTCGCTAGTGATGAAGAGTCCGTTTTGTTTTTTAAGAGATTGGTCGATGAAGGTAAGGCTGAAATAGGAGCACATTTGCACACATGGACCACTCCTCCTTTTGCCGGTGAGGAAATGGAGGAAATGACTCGAAGGCCGTTTTTATCTGAATTGACAGATGAGCAGTTAAAATTAAAGTTAGAAAATCTTACTTTAAAAATTAAGGAAAATTTTGGTTTTAGTCCAATAAGTTTTAGAGCGGGAAGATGGGATTTTGATTCTAGGCTTGTGAGTATTCTAAATGATTTAAATTATGAAGTAGATTGCTCTGCGACCCCTAAAATTATGTGGAAAAATAGAGATAATTATTTTTATAAATCTTCCATCAATCCTTTTAAATTGGGAGATAGTTCTCTACTTGAGATTCCTGTTTCTATAATATATACAGGAATATTCGTTAAAGAAAGTAGTTCAATATCTGGATTGTTTTTGAGATTAAACGACGGTTTTTTAAAGAAAGTAATTAATAGATTTTTTTTAAAATTGTCGTGGTGTAGAATTTTTCCTGAGACAAAATCAGCTGATTTAATTAATGTATTTAAATCTGCTAGCAGAAATAATTTGCCGGTATTGGAGTTTATGATTCATTCATCTGAATTAATGCCGGGAGGAAGCCCTTATTTTAAGACGAAAGAAAGTATAGATTCGCTCTATTTTAATTTAGAGGTCTTCTTTAAATATTTATCTAGCAATAATGTTGAAGGGTCTGGTCTTGTTGATTTTTCAAAAAAATTTTCTTCTAAAATTTCTTAAATAATAAAAGACTTATTATTAATGAAATAATTTGCATTGATACTATTGTCGCTACCGCTCCGTAAATACCGTATATTGGTAATGTTACCAATAGGAGAATTATTTTTAATATGGAAAGTAATAAGTTCTGAGTATAAATAATTTTTTTGTCAGAATGTGCCACAAGTGCAATACCAAAAAGTTTTTCCGGAAATAATAAAAGACTTAGTGCTATCAATTGGGCATATTTTACTGATTCAACGTATTGAGGAAAAAATATATCAAATAAATATGGAAGTGCAAATATATATAGAATTGTTGGAATGGATATTATAAAAATAGATTTTAAAACTTTTTGTGGTAGTGTCTTTTTTATTAATTTTTTTTCTTGAATCGCTATCTTTGGGATTGAAATATTTAATATTGATTTGTACAGTGATTTTATCGGGTTTATTGGTGCTAGGGCAAAAGAATAAATGGCCACGGAAGCTGGTCCTAAATAATGCCAAATAAGTATTGAATCAAGGTTAAGAGATATTGCGCTTAAAATACCTATAAAACTTAAATGTTTCCCTAGATTTATTGATTTATCGTCTTGAATATCATTTTTTATAAATTTTTTAGTCGAGATTTTCAAAAAAATAAATCTTAATATAGTGTAAGAAAGTAAGTATGCTATTACTATATACAATGCTTCTTTAAATATAAATATTGAAAATATAATAAATAGCGTTGCAATTATTTGTATGATTGTGTTGTATTTAATGGATGTTTTGAATAATTTTTTACCGGCTAGTATAGAATTATAGAGTGAAAAGGAATCCATAAACGGAAGAAAGAGAGATGCTATTGCTAAAATTAATGATAGATCATAATTTTGTTGAGAGTAATAATATAAGGAAAGTAAAATTCCTCCAATAAATCCAAATATTCCCCATTTAATTTTAATTTTTAAGGCAGGAAAAAAAATTCCATCGTGTTCTTTTGCGATTGCTTGTGTTACTGCGGTATTCATTCCAGTAAGCGTTGGTATGGCGAGTATCGCAAGTATGGACAGTGTATATTTATAGAGACCATATGTTTCTTTTGGTATGAAATTTGCAAATACAAGAGAAAGAATAAGTGATATCAAAGTTGAGATTCCGCTACCAAAAGTAAGCCAAAAACCTCCTTTTGTTAGGTAAATCATATCGGTTTTTGTCCACTTTTCGGTCCATCTAAGGAAATTATATGTTTTTGAGCGGATTATTTTTATGTTATCTTTCATATATCAAGTAAAGGTGTCTTAATTTTAGCATTATGCTATCATTTATGAAAATATTAACCTCGTTGGAGACGACGAGAAAGTGGCATTAATTTTATTAAATAATAATTATTCTAACGGTATGAATTTAGCAAAGATAGAAAATATACTGAAATATATTTTGTTGGGGGCTATATTTTTGGTTCCTTTTATTCCATTTGTTGTAACAGGAAATTTGTTTTTTCCATTTATAACCGGCAAGGCATTTGCTTTCAGATTTTTGGTAGAATTGGCATTTGCGATTTGGCTTATTTTGGCAATTCGTAATTCGGAATACAGACCGAGAGTTTCTTTGGTGCTAACTCTTTCTACAATTTTTGTTGCGATCATTGGTTTGGCAGATTTTTTTGGTGAAAATCCGTTAAAGAGTATTTGGAGTAATTTTGAAAGAATGGAGGGTTGGGTTACTTTAATTCACCTTTGGGCTTATCTTGTTGTTATCGGGTCTTCATTTAAAACAAAAAAGGTTTGGGGTAATTTTTTGAATACTTCTCTTTTGGCGAGTGCCATTTTGTCTTTCTATGGGATTTTTCAGTTGCTAGGATTCCTTGAAGTTCATCAGGGGACAAGTCGTCTGGATGCCACTTTGGGGAACTCTGCTTATTTTGCTGTTTATCTTTTGGTTCATATCTTTTTGGCGTTATTTCTTTTGGCGAAGAGAAAAGTTTGGAACAATCTCAGTTATGTGTACGGGGCTTTGATTTTGTTGGAAACTTTTGTCTTGTATCACACCGCTACCAGAGGAGCAATTTTGGGATTGCTCATTGGTTTGGGCGTGACCGCATTGATTGTCGTTTTGTTTGAAAAAAATCAACCAAAATTGAAAAAAATAGCAATCGGTTTTTTGGTTGGTATTGTCTTGTTGGTTGGTGGTTTTGCTTCGATAAAGAATACAGGCTTTGTTCAAAACAGTCCTGTACTAAAAAGATTTGCGGACATTTCTTTGCAAGAGGCAACAACAAAATCTCGTTTTGTGATTTGGGATATGGCATTTGAAGGATTCAAAGAAAAGCCGATTCTTGGTTGGGGTCAGGAAAACTTTAACTATATTTTTAACAAATATTACAATCCAGAAATTTATGCTCAGGAACAATGGTTTGATAGAACTCACAATGTATTTTTTGATTGGTTGATTGCCGGCGGTATTTTGGGATTGCTCGGATATTTGTCTTTGTTTTTCGCCATAATTTACCTTTTGGTGAAAGATAAAGATGTGAACTTTTCTGTAACAGAAAAAGCAATTTTGATTGGTTTGCTTGCCGGATATTTTGTTCACAATTTCTTTGTGTTTGATAACCTAATCAGCTATGTTTTGTTTTTCTCAATCCTTGGATATATTCATAGTCTGAATTCTGGAAAATTGATTCTTAATTTTGAAAAAGAAACAAGCGATAACAGTTTTATTATTGTAGCCCCTGTAATTATTGTTTTGTTTTTTGCTTCGGTTTATTTGGTTAACTCAAAAGGCTACTTGACCGCAAATCATCTGTTGGAAGCTTTGAAACCGCATGGCGACATCAGAGTTAATTTGGAAGAATATCAACAAGCACTTTCTTATAATTCTTTTGGCAATCAAGAAGTAAGAGAACAATTGGCACAGTTTGCAACCAGAGTGGCAGAGGCCGACACAACAACAGAGGTAAAACAAACTGTCGCAGATTTTGCTTTTAGTGAAATGGCAAAAGAGATTGAAAGAGATCCTAACAATGCCAGAACTGAAGTAATCACCGGCAGTATGCTTTCTTCTTTTGGTGCGTATGATATGGCAACGTCTCATTTTGAGAGGGCAAACGAATTGTCTCCGAACAAACCTACTCTTTTGATTATGTTGGGAAATGTTCTTGAACTGCAAGGAAAGACAGAAGAGGCTCGTGAAGCTTACAAAAAATCATACGAGTTGAATAAAGAAAACAAAGATGCAGCTGCTTATTACGCAAGTAATTTGATAAGATTGGGCGAGACAAAGATTGCCGAAGAAATATTGATTGAAGCTTTTGGAACGACTTTGGTTGATCACCCAAGACTGATTCAGGTTTATTATGAAAAGAAGCAACTTCTTAAAGTTGTTGAAATATTAAAAGCTTCTTTGGAAAAGAACCCAAATAATTTTCAATCCCGCTTGTCTTTGGCGGCTGCTTATGTCGAGTTGGGTCAGAAATCAAATGCCATAGAGGAAATTAAAAAAGCGATGGAAATTAATCCAGATTTTAAGGAGCAGGGTGAGTATTATATCAATGAAATTCAAGCAGGTAGGAATCCGTAGAAGAGTTCATAAAGTTCATAAAGTTTGTAAAGTAGAAAGTTAATATAAAAAACACCTGATTTTATGAAATCAGGTGTTTTTTGTTATAATACAGTTGTATGAATATTCAAGAAAATGTTTTGCTTGCGAATTATACGACTTTTAAAATTGGTGGATGTGCCAAATATTTTGCCGTTATAAAAAATGAAGAGGACTTAAAAGAGGCAGTGATTTTTGCGAAGCAAAAATCACTGCCTCTTTATGTATTGGGCGGAGGCTCTAATTTGCTTGTTTCTGATGAAGGTGTGAATGGTCTAGTTTTGAAAATGGAAATCAAGGGATTCGAATTTAAAGAGACGGATTTTGCGAAGCAAAATCCGTCTTTGCGAGCGAAGCGAAGCAATCCAGAAGTTGTAAGGGTCGTTGTTGGAGCAGGAGAGATTTGGGATGATTTTGTCAAAGAATCTGTTGATCGTAGTTTGTATGGATTGGAAAATCTTTCCGGAGTCCCTGGCACTGTTGGTGCGAGTGTTGTTCAAAATATTGAATGTTATGGTGCAGAGGTTAAGGATTCTGTGGAGAGTGTTGAAGTATTTGATACAGAAACTTTTGAAATTGAAATTTTAACTAACAAACAGTGCGATTTTATTTATAGACACAGTATTTTTAAAACAGAGGAAGGAAAGAATTTCATTATTTTGAGAGTAAATTTTGTTTTAAAAAAAGAAGGTAAATTAAATTTGGGTTACAAGGACATAAAAAATTATTTGAAAGAAAATAATTTGGAAGAAAAAGATATTGATCTTAAAAAAATGAGAGAGATATTACTTTTCATTAGAAAAAATAAACTTCCTGATTTAAAACAATTTGGAACAGCAGGGTCGTTTTTTAAATGTCCTATTGTGGATAGCGAGATTTTTATGAGATTGAAAGAAATATTTCCAGATATGCCAAATTACAAAATTGACATAGGGTGCGAAACATCATTGCAAGGAGAACACAAAATTCCAATTGCCTTTATTATTGATCATAAATTAGGATGGAGGGGCTATCGAGAAGGAGAAGTAGGGACTTTTGATAAACATGCACTTATTGTGGTTAACCATGGGAATGCCACGGCAAAAGATGTAAAAAATCTAGCGGAAAAGATAGTCAAAGATGTAAAGGAAAAAACAGGGATAAATATAGAAACAGAAGTCGTTATGTGGTAAAGTATAGGCTGTAATAAAAGAACTTTGAATTACGAAACTGGATTGCTTCGCCAAGGTTCGCAAAGACGAACGACGACGTGGATTGCTTCGCCAAGGCTCGCAAAGACGAAGTTGGGCAAAGCCCAACTTCGTCAACGAATTTTCTTTCAGAAAATTCGTCTTCGCGAGCGAAGCGACGCGATCCACGATGTCCCCGTTTCTCTTCGCGAGCGATAGCCCTTTTAATTTTTTGAGAGAAAATTTAAGCAATATTGCGACCCAGAGTATTTCGTAATTTAAAGCTAAAAAAATAAATGATAAGTATAAAGAAAATTTTTGGTGACGATAATCAAAAATATTTAAAAAAAATACAACCGATAGTAGAAAAGATAAACTCTTTGGAAGAGGGTATTTCTGTGTTGTCTGATGAACAATTAAAAGGAAAAACGACAGAATTCAAAAAGAGAATAAAAGAAGGCGAAACTTTGGAAGAATTATTGCCAGAAGCTTTTGCTGTTGTCAGAGAAACATCAAAAAGAAATTTGAATGAAAGACACTATGATGTTCAGTTGGTCGGAGGTATTGTTTTGCATCAGGGAAGAATTTCCGAAATGAGAACAGGAGAAGGAAAAACTCTTGTGGCGACTTTGCCCGTGTATCTAAATGCACTTGAAGGAAAAGGCGTTCATGTTGTTACTGTTAATGATTATCTTTCAAGAAGAGACGCTGTTTGGATGGGACAAGTTTATTCTTTTTTGGGATTAAGTGTTGGAATAATCAACAGCAATGCTTCTTATATTTATGATCCGAATCACAAAGAGTTAGACGAGGAAAGAGACGAAGAGGGTGCTTACAAAGTTATAAACGAATTTTTGCGTCCTTGTACCAGACAAGAGGCATACGATGCCGATATTACCTATGGAACAAACAATGAATTCGGTTTTGATTATTTGAGAGACAATATTGAATATAGAAGAGAGGAAATTCGTCAGCGCGGATATAATTTTGCGATTGTCGACGAGATAGATTCTATTTTGATAGACGAAGCGAGAACCCCGCTTATTATTTCTGCTCCGACAACTGAATCAGAAGATTTGTATGCAAAGTTTGCAAAGATAGCACAGACGATGATTAAAGATCAGGATTTTACCGTTGAAGAAAAATACCGAGCAATAAAATTGACTGATGATGGAATTGAAAAAGCCGAAAGAGAATTGGGTATTGAAAATATTTATACAGAAAAAGGAATCAAGTTTGTTCATCATCTTGAAACAGCAATCAGGGCAAAGGCGTTGTTCCAAGCGAACAAAGAATATGTTGTAAAAGAAGGCGAAGTAATTATTGTTGACGAATTTACCGGCCGTATGCAACCAGGCAGAAGATGGTCTGATGGTTTGCATCAAGCAATCGAAGCCAAAGAAGGATTGAATGTTCAGAAAGAGTCAAAGACTTTTGCTTCTATTACTTTCCAAAATTATTTTAGATTGTATAAAAAACTTTCTGGTATGACAGGTACTGCGCAGACATCATCAGAAGAATTTTACAAAGTTTATGGATTGGAAACTATCACAATTCCTACACACAGAGTGGCACAGAGAATAGACAGAGACGATTTGATTTTTCAAACTGAATCTGGAAAATTTAAAGCCATTGCCAAAAGGGTAAAAGAATTAAATAAAAAAGGTCAGCCAGTTTTAATCGGTACCGTTTCTATTGAAAAGAATGAATTGCTTTCACAATATTTAAAAGCAGAGGGTGTTAAACACGAAGTCTTGAATGCAAAAAATCATGAGAGAGAAGGAGAGATTATTGCTGATGCTGGTGAAAAAGGCAGAGTGACCGTCGCCACAAACATGGCTGGTCGCGGGGTGGATATTAAATTGGGAGGTATCCCTTATAACAAAGAAAAACACGAAGAAGTGAAATCTCTTGGCGGTTTGTTTGTTATTGGTACAGAGAGACACGACTCAAGAAGAATAGACAATCAGTTGAGAGGTCGTTCCGGACGACAAGGAGACCCGGGAGAAACACAATTTTTTGTTTCTTTGGAGGATTCTTTGATGAGAATTTTTGCTTCGGATATGGTGAAAAATATGATGGGCAAATTGGGTATTCCAGAAGATGAACCAATTCAAAATAAAATGATTACTCGTTCTTTGGAATCTGCTCAGACAAAGATTGAGGGATTTAATTTTGATTCTCGAAAACATGTTTTGCAATATGACGATGTTTTGAATTTTCAAAGAAAAATTGTTTATGAAAGAAGAAGAAAAATTTTGTTTGGAACAAATGAAGAAGTCGATGATTATCTGAAAGAAATTATCGAGGATGTTTATGGTCCTCAAACTGTTGAACAAGCAAAAGAAATTTTTGGACTTAGAGAAGGCCTTGAAAAACTTGTAGAAAATAAAAAAGAAGTCTTGGGAGTTGAAGAATTTTTTGCTGTTGGCAGAAGATTGATTTTGCAAGCGATTGATACATTGTGGGTAGAGCATTTGGAAGTAATGGATTATTTGAGATCCTCGGTTAATTTGCGCGCTTATGGTCAAAGAGATCCTTTGGTTGAATACAAAAAAGAAGGACTGACTATGTTTAAAGAAATGCAATGGGTAATCAACGAAAGAATTCTTCATTTTTTGCCAAATATGGGGCAGGGTTCTTTTGTGAGAGAACAGGAAAAGTTGAAAGCAACTCATGAGAGTGCTAAAAGCATCACTGAACAAGAAGGTTCTGGAACAGAACAAAATCAAAAACCAATTATAAAGACAGACGAAGAAAAAGTGGGGAGAAATGATCCTTGTCCTTGTGGGGCAAAAAAGGAAGATGGAACCCCAATTAAATATAAACATTGTCATGGAAAGTAATACAAAAATAAACCAAATTTTAAGTTTAATCGTAAATAAATTAGAGACTATTAATTATGCTTTAATTGGTTCTGCCAATTTATATATTCAAGGGTTAGAGATTAACCCAAGAGATATTGATATATTGACCACCCCTGAAGACATAAAGAAAATTGATGAAATTCTTGGTGAATATAGAACAAAAGAAATCTTTTTTGACGAAAGTGGAGGAAGAAATTCTTTCAGAAGTTATTATGTAATAGACGGTGTTGAGATTGAGGTTCTTGGAAATGTGAACAATGATTATCGAGATGTAAAAAGTTTGGACAATAAAATTTATGTGGAATTTGATAAAATTAAAATCCCATGTATCTCTTTGGCTGAAGAATTAAATACCTATGAGAGAATGGGTCGCACGGAGAAATATGAAATGGTTAAAAACTTTTTGAACAAATAAAAAGTATTGCAAAAGATGGAATTATGAAATTTATAGAGGAAGAAAAAGAAAAAAGTATCGCTGAAAAATTTATTGAGGAAGCAAAAAAAGAAGCAAAAAAGGCGACTTGTCAGCGTGCTATGTGTGGGGCTGTCATTGTGAATGATGGTGAAATAATTGGACGCGGTTTTAATTCTCCTCCGTGTGACAATGAACACGAGCGTCGCTGTGATATCAAAAAGAACGAATATGACCAAAAAGTTACCGATAAAACATGTTGTGTCCATGCTGAACAGCGAGCGGTAATGAATGCTTTGCGTGATAATCCACAAAAATTAAAGGGGTCAAAACTTTATTTCTCAAGATTTTATCCTGACGGAGAGCAAAGATTTTTAGGGGGAAAGATTCAGTTGTATTGCACTATTTGCACAAAAATGATGTTTGATGTGGGAATTGAAGAATTTATTTTGCCCCATCAAGAAGGCATCGTTGTCTATAACAAAGAGGAATATTTAAAAAAATCTTTTGAGTATGGAAAGTAAACTGAGAAACCGGGTTTCTCAGTTGGTAAAATACCCGTCAATTTTAAAAGTTGATGGGTATTTTGGTATGATATAATTTTATTGATTATCAATTAAATTAAAAATTGCTATGAAAGGATTTATAGAAAATATTGAAAATTTGACGAAAGAAAATTCTAATTTTAGAAAAGTACTTTATACAAGTAAACACAGCCAATTAGTTCTTATGAGTTTAAATCCAATGGAAGAAATTGGTATGGAAACTCACGAAGACAACGATCAATTTTTTAGGGTAGATGCTGGAAAGGGTAAGGTGGTTTTGGATGGTGTCGAAACAGAGATTAAAGATGGTTTTGCTATTGTTATTCCTGCGGGAACAGAACACAATGTTGTAAACACCTCAGAAACAGAAGATATGAAACTTTACACCATTTATTCTCCGGCACACCACAGAGACGGTGTTGTTCACGAAACAAAAGAAGAAGCTGAAGCCGATGATGAACATTTTGACGGCGAGACAACTGAATAAGTACATGCACAAATATTCTTTTAAATTTTTGTGCATTAAGAAACGATCGTTTCTTAATGCACAAAAAATAAAGTTGATATAAATATGGTGAAAGTTAATAAAAATTTGAAAGGAATAAGATTGGGTAAGAACCAAAAGAAAATAGCAATTTTACTTCTAGGAGGTGTTGCTTTGAGTCTTTCTAATAGTCCAAAAAAATCTTTCGAAATCTTGGGCGAGATTTGTGAGGAGTGGAAAAATTTTGATGAAAGATTTTTAAAGAGATCAATAAAATCTTTGTATGAATCGAAAGTTATTAAAGAAAAAATCAATGATGATGGAACAGTTACATTAGTTTTGTCAGACGATGGGAAAAAAAGAGCCATCACTTATAACATAGATAATATTAAGATAAAAAAACCAAAAAGATGGGATGGAAAGTGGAGATTTATTCTTTTTGATGTTCCTGAAAATAAAAAGATAATAAGAAATGCTTTGAGATTTCATTTAAAAAATATAGGTTTTTATGAATTTCAAAAAAGTGTTTTTGTATATCCATATGATTGTAAGAATGAGATAGATTATGTAGTTGAGTTTTATGAGGCAAGAGAATTTACGCGTTTTATCATATCGGATTTTGTCGATAACGAACTTCATCTTAAAGATTTTTTTGATTTGGTTGAAGATAAAGACATCTAAATATTTTGTGCATTAAGAAACGATCGTTTCTTAATGCACAAAATGAAACACCGCTTTTATCATGTTATAATCTAAAAATTATGAAACAAAGAGATGCTTTGGAAATTTTAAAAATGGGTCACAATGTTTATTTGACTGGTGCTGCTGGTAGTGGAAAGACCTATCTCCTTAATGAATATATTAGTTTTTTGAAAGAAAATGATATTAGTGTAGCAGTAACAGCATCAACAGGGATTGCCTCTACTCATCTGGGGGGAATGACAATTCACTCTTGGGCGGGGATAGGAATAAATGATGATTTGAATGAATGGGAGATGGATTCTCTTTTGCAAAAAAGCCATTTGGCAAAAAGATTTCAAAATACAAAAGTTTTGATAATAGACGAAGTATCTATGTTGCACCACTATCGTTTGGATTTGATAGACAAAGTTTGTAGAGCTTTTAGGCAAAAAGATTTACCTTTTGGGGGGATGCAAATTATTTTGTCTGGAGATTTTTTTCAGTTGCCTCCGATAAGTAAAAATAATGAAGGGTTTTGTTTTATAAATAAGGCAAATGTTTGGAATGATATGGATTTGAAGATTTGCTATTTGGATGAACAATATCGTCAAGATTGTGACACTCTTACAAATATTTTGAATAATATCAGACAAAACAATGCAGGCGAAAATGTCTTAGCCCCTTTGCGGTTAAGATATAAAAAACAAATCGATTCTCATATTGTTCCGACCAAACTTTACACTCATAATGTCGATATAGATATCATAAATAATCAACAGTTGGATTTGATAGAAGGTTCTCCGAAGATTTTTGAAATGCAAACAAAAGGAAAGAAAAATTTGGTAGAAAGTTTGAAAAAAAGTTGTCTGGCACAAGAAGAGTTGAGATTAAAAAAAGGCGCTGTTGTTATGTTTTTGAAAAACAATCCTATTAAGAAATATGTAAATGGGACGCTTGGTAATGTCATAGATTTTAGTGCTAGCGGATTGCCAATCGTTAAAACATATGACGGGAGAACGATCGAGGCGGAAGAAGAGTCTTGGGTGATTGATGAAGAGGGAAAAATAAAAGCAGAATTAAAACAAATTCCCTTGCGTTTGGCGTGGGCAATTACCATACACAAAAGTCAGGGAATGAGTTTGGACTGCGCGGAAATTGATTTATCAAAATCTTTTGTGGAGGGTATGGGGTATGTCGCACTTTCCCGTGTCAAAAAAATAGAAGGTTTGCGATTGATGGGTTTGAATGAAATTGCTTTGCGAGTGAATGAGGATATTTTGAATTTGGACGGTGAGTTGATGGAGTCTTCTCGTCTAGCCGAAGAAGAATTAAATAGTTTTTCAGGAGATGAAATCAAGAGAGCACAAAAAATCTTTCTGGACTTGGTTAGTTCAACAAAAGAAGAAAAGGAAGATGCTCTTTCTACCTATGAAAAAACTAGATTGCTTGTGGAGGAAAAACTTTCAATAAAAGAAATGGCAAAGAATAGAGAATTAACCGAAACGACAATAATAAGCCACCTGGAAAAGTTGCTGGAAGAAGAAAATAAACCAAATCTAAAATACTTGGAAACTGGGTTTCCAAGTGGTAGGTTGAAAAAAATAAAAAATGCTTTTAAGAAATCAGATGATATGAAATTGACCCCGGTAAAAGAAATTTTAGGTGATGATTTTGAGTTTGAAGAAATAAGAATTGCTAGATTGTTTTTGTAGCTTTATTTTTTTCTGTGTTAAAATTTAGGTTATGGATACAAAATTTCCTATTATAAAAAATATAGACGAACTGGGAGATTCTCAATTAAAAGAAGATGCTTTGGAGATTTTGGAAGAGGGTTACGAGTCGATTATGGTTGAGCGTTTGATTAAATCAAAAGTAGAATTAAAAGATGGACATATTTGTTTTGCTGACAAAAAGATTTGTTTGGATGATTATGAAAAGATTTATCTGATTGCTTTTGGAAAATGTGCGGTCAGTTCCGCCACTGCTTTTGAGGAAATATTAGGGAGTAAAATATCCGGCGGAATCGTTCTGGATGTCAAAAAAGAAGATTTTAAACATCTTGTTTCCGAAGAAGGAACACACCCTCTTTCTTCTCCAAAGAATGTTTTTGTCACAAAAAATATAGTTGAGATTTTAAAAGAAGCTGATAAAAGAGATTTAATTTTGCTTGTTATTTCAGGTGGCGGTTCGTCGCTTTTGTGTCTGCCATATATTTCAGAGATTGAAAATCAAAAAATGTTTATTGATGAATTAATGAAAAAAGGCGCAACAATTAAAGAATTAAACACAGTGAGAAAACACATTTCTTTGATAAAGGGTGGACAGTTGGCAGAAATGGCTTATCCCGCAAAATTGGTTTCTTTTATTTTGTCTGATGTTCCGGGAGATGACCTGAGCGTTATTGCTTCTGGTCCGACGGTAATGGACAAGACAACAATTGATGATGCCCAAAAAATCATTGATAAATACAAGATGGATGTCTCAATGAGAAAATTAAATATTTTTTTGAAAGAAACTCCAAAGAAAGAGAAATTTTTTGAAAATTCTGTCAATATTCTTTTAGGATCAAATATGATTGCGCTTGAAGCGATGAAGAAAAAAGCAGAATGTTTGGGATACAACGCTTACATCGAAAACAGTAAGTTGGAGGGAGAAGCAAAAGTGGTTTCGCCAGAAATTGTTTCTAGAGATTATCGTGCTATGAGTTGTCACCTTTGGGGTGGGGAAACAACCGTTAAAGTTACCGGCGGTGGTGTTGGCGGAAGAAATCAAGAATTTGTTTTGTCGGCCTTGCCATTTATTGTACCGAATATGGTAGTTGTCGCTGCAGCTTCTGATGGTTGGGATAACAGTGATGTAGCAGGAGCAATCGGCGATATTGATTTATATAACAAAGCTCTTGATCTAGATTTGGACGCAGATGATTTTTTGAAAAAAAATAATTCTTACGATTTTTTCAAACAAGCTGGGGGTCATATAAAGACAGGGAGAACGGGCGAGAATGTTGCAGATTTTTATATGATTCTCAAAGGTTCTGACGGGGAAGACTAATAAATGTAACAAAAAGCGGTAAATTGTGTTTATAAAGCACAATTTACCGCTTTTTTGTGTTGATAAACATTTTGAAAAGTCTGTTAGAATATAAAAGATATTAGAAATTAAATAGGTTTTAATTATTATGGTTAAGAAACAGAATGTAATTTGGTTTAAAAATTTGACTAACAAGGATGTTCCGTTGGTAGGAGGAAAAAATGCTTCGTTGGGTGAGATGTATCAAAAGTTAACAAAAAAACAAGTAAATATTCCTAACGGGTACGCGACTACTGCGAGTGCTTATAGAGAATTTATGAAAGACAGCGGTACAATGGATAAGATCAAAAACATTTTGAAAGATTTGAACACTCATGATATCAAAAACCTGATGGAGAGAGGCGAGAAGGTTCGAAAAGTAATCATCAGTGCAGAATTTCCTGAACATCTAAAACAAGACATCGTTGATTCCTACAAAGAATTATCTAAAATTTACGGAGTAAAAAATGTGGATGTTGCCGTGCGTTCATCAGCAACAGCCGAAGACTTGCCTGATGCTTCTTTCGCTGGACAACAAGAAACATATTTGAATATCAAAGGCGAAGAAGAGCTTTTGATTGCGGTGAAAAAATGTGTTGCATCTTTGTTCACCAACAGAGCAATTTCTTATAGAGCAGATAAAGGATTTGATCATTTTAGTATTGCGCTTTCAGTTGGAATTCAAAAAATGGTTCGTTCTGATTTGGCGAGTTCGGGCGTGATGTTTTCTATTGATACAGAGTCAGGTTTTCAAAATACAGTTTTGATAAACTCGATTTATGGTTTGGGAGAAAATATTGTTCAGGGGCGTGTTACGCCTGACGAGTTTTATTATTTCAAGCCAACAAAATCTATTATTTCAAAAACCATCAACAAAAAAGATGTAAAGATGGTTTATACTAGCGACCTTAAAAATCCGGTTAAGAATGTAAAGGTTAGTGCCGTTGATCAAGCTAGACAGTCAATTACTGACGAACAAGTAAAAAAATTATCTGAATGGGCAATCATAATTGAAAAACATTATGATAGACCGATGGATATGGAATGGGCTTTGGACGGAAAAGATGGAAAACTTTACATCGTTCAGGCAAGACCGGAAACAATCCACGGAGCTAAAAAATCTAATTTTATTGAAGAATACAGACTAAAAGGAAAGGGCGAGATAATCGTTACTGGTCAAAGTGTTGGTCAAAGAATCGGTGCCGGTGTTGTAAATAAAATAATGGATGTTAAAGACATCACAAAATTTAAGAAGGGAGAAGTTTTGGTGACTAGTATGACAGATCCTGATTGGGAACCGATTATGAAAATTGCTTCTGCCATTGTCACAGACAAGGGTGGTAGAACATGTCACGCTGCGATTGTTTCTCGCGAGTTGGGTATTCCTTGTGTTGTAGGAACAGAAGAAGGGTCAAAGGTCTTGAAAACTGGACAAAAAGTTACTGTTAATTGTTCTGATGGAGAAACCGGTAAAGTTCACGAAGGGTTGTTGGATTACGAGACAAGAAAGACTGATATTGGAAAATTAAAGAGACCAAAGACAAAAATAATGATGAATATTGGTGAACCAGAATTGGCTTTTTCAAGTTCGTTTATTCCGAATGATGGTGTTGGTTTAGCTCGTTTGGAATTCATCATTAACAATACAATCAAAGCTCACCCTTTGGCATTGATAAATTTTGACAAGCAAGATCAAAAGACAAAGAAAAAGATTGAAGAGGTTACAATGGGTTACAAAGACAAGAAACAATTTTTTGTTGATAAATTGGCAGAAGGAGTAGCAAGAATTTCTGCAGCGTTTTATCCAAATCCTGTGATTGTTCGTTTGTCAGATTTCAAGAGTAATGAATACGCAAACTTAATCGGCGGACATGCTTACGAGCCAGTAGAATCAAACCCAATGATTGGTTGGAGAGGGGCAAGTAGATATTATTCTCCAAAATTCTTGCCAGCTTTTGAATTAGAGTGTTTGGCATTGGCGAAAGTTCGTGATGAAATGGGACTAACCAATATGAAAATTATGGTGCCTTTCTGTAGAACAGTTGAAGAAGGAAAGAAAGTTCAAGAGATTATGGCAAAGTATGGATTGAAGAGGGGAAAGAATGGTTTAGAAATTTATGTGATGGCTGAAATCCCAGCAAATATTATTTTGGCGGAACAATTTGCAAAGATTTTTGACGGATTCTCTATTGGTTCAAACGATTTAACTCAGTTGATGTTGGGAATTGATCGAGATTCAACTGGAACATTGGAAGTAGCGGGAGTTTCAAACGAAAACAACGAAGCTGTAAAAATTATGATTAAAGATTTAGTTGCTCGTGCAAAGAAAACAAAAACCAAGGTTGGAATTTGTGGTCAGGCACCGAGTGATTTTCCCGAGTTTGTAAAATTCCTGGTTGATTGCGGAATCGATTCAATTTCTTTGATTCCGGATACTATAATAAAGACGACAATGATGGTAAGTCAAAAAGAAAGTACAAAGAAAAAATAATATGAGTAAAATCACATCAATAAAAGCAAAGGAAATATTGGATTCAAGGGGAAAGCCTACGATTGAGGTCGAGGTATTTTCTGATGATATTTCTGCTGTCGCATCTGTTCCTTCTGGAAAGAGCGCCGGTTCTCGCGAAGCAAAAGTTATTGATGTTAAACAAGCAATAAAAAATATTGAGGAAATTATTGCGCCAGCAATTGTTGGCATGGAAATAAATCCCTTTGAAATTGACAAAATTATTTTGGATTTGGACAAAACAGAAGACAAATCTGTTTTGGGCGGGAATACAACTCTTGGGGTAAGTCTTGCTGTCACTAGGCTGGGAGCAAAATTGGAAAACAAACCACTTTGGAAATATATCAACGAGATTTCAAAGCTTGATGTGTCTCCGTCTTTACCGAAATTGTTTATGAATGTTATTAACGGTGGGGTACACGCCGATTTCAGAATTCCATTTCAAGAATCAATGATTGTCGCGGAAGTAAAATCTTATGATAAAGCCGTTGATTTTTTGAATCGATTGGGAGAATTAGTAAAAGAAAAATATGGTGAGGTGAAAATTGGTGACGAAGGTGGTTTTTCACCAGAAACAAAAAATCTGGAAGAACCCTTTGAGATGATTTTCAGTTTGATGGATTCTGATATGAAAATCGCGATTGATGTTGCTGGGTCAGAATTTTATAAAGATGGAGTTTATAAAATTTTTGGCAAAGAATATTCGTCTGAGCAACTTGAACAAATTTATAAAAATTTAACAGAAAAATTTCCGATT
>Ga0209541_10002756_pt1 | contig 32914 bp, 40 predicted proteins | sample RifCSPlowO2_01_FD_184027 | JGI IMG/M metagenome (GOLD analysis project Ga0209541, IMG submission 184027) | Groundwater microbial communities from Rifle, Colorado - Rifle CSP2_plank lowO2_0.1 (SPAdes) (version 2) | ecosystem: Environmental > Aquatic > Deep subsurface > Groundwater | place...
TAGCAGAAATTTCTCCATAAAACCCTTCTATGATTGAACTATAGAGTATATAAAAGAGCTAAGACAGAGTATAGATTGGAGGTTCACCATGAAAATCATTGAAAAAACTATTTTAGGAATTTTATTAGTTGGAATAATTGCACTAGGAAGCATTTTTGTAAGCGCCGTTATCTCAGATAGGAGCTCTTCGGAGAGTGTGGAAACTCAAACACATCAACTAACTGCTAAGGAAGCAAGAGCGATTGCACTCGAAAGCGTTAATACCCAAGTAGTAGGAAGCATTACGGATGTTGAAACAGAGTTTAGTAAAGGAAGAACGCTCTATGCTATTGAGTTTACAAAGGATGGCATAGAAACCGATGTTAAGATTGATGCAGAAAGTGGTCAGATTATTTCTATAGAAAATGACAGAGATGAAGTTGAGAGTGAAGAGGAAGATAGTGTAAGCATTTCCGAGATTTCTGACCTTGGGTCAAGAATTACAGAAGAAGACGCTAAAGCTATTGCTCTTCAAGCTGTCTCTGGAACCATTACAGACATTGAAATAGAAAGAGAACAAGGATACATTGTATACGCTGTTGAGCTCGATACTTCTGAAGGAGAAACTGATGTCAAAATTGACATGGAGACTGGAAAGATTATAAAGATTGAAAGAGACAGCGAAGATGAGGATTAATTTTTTTCTTTTTTCTATACCTTTAAATAGATAAAGAATACGGAATATGTTTATGAAAATCGCGCATTTTTTGGTTGCATTTTTGTTGCTAGGGCTGCCTTTCGTTATAGCTGAAGAAAATACTGATATCTTTGTAGGAAATTTTGAACTTGAAAAGCTACTTAATTTAGGAAGCGGAATACTGGCTTTTATATTATTTCTCTTAACTTTTTTTGCATATAAAAGAAGCAGCAATAAGCGCCTTCTGTACGTAAGTGTTGCGTTCCTCTTGTTTAGCCTCAAAGGAATTTTAGTGTCTTTGGAGATGTTTTTTGGTGATTGGTCTTGGGTTGACCCTGTTGCCAGTATTTTTGATTTTGCAATATTGCTTAGCTTTTTCTTTGGGATCCTTAGGAAGTGACATCACCTATGAGGTCTTTTTTAGATACAAAAAAAGAGGCTCTTGAGTTAGAGGCAAGAAGAAAAATCTATGATGTTGTTAAAAGATTTGCTGGATGTCATTTTAGGGAAATCGAAAGAAAGAGTATGCTCTCTACAGGATTAGTGAGGTACCATCTTACCTATTTGACAAAGCATGGTCTTATTACAGAGGAAAGAGATGAAAACCACGTCAGATATTTTCCAGAACAGTTTGCAAATGAGAATAAAAAAATATTAGGATTTCTCAGACAGGTAAAGATCAGAGAAATTATTCTTATTCTTTTAACGCAGCCTTTATGCAATAATGAACAGATTGCGAAGGCTATACAAGTTTCTCCTTCTACTGCTTCGTGGCACTTAAAGAAACTTGAAGAACGTGAGGTCATTACAAGTGTCAAAAAAGGGAGAAGTATTTGTTATACTCTTGTGGATACAGAGAATATTATTAGGCTCCTTATTACTTATCGAGAAAGTTTTGTAGATGCTCTTGTTGATAGAACTATTGAGATGTGGAAGTCAGTTTAAATGTTCTCATTTCTGAAGAAGGAAAGACTTAAATATACTTTAGTATACCTAAGTATAGGTGATATCAATGAGCGATACTACAATAAAGATTAGAGAAGATACAAAGTTTGAATTGGATAGCTTCAGACAATATAAAAATGAGAGCTATGATGAAGTTCTAAAGAAAATTCTTTTTATTGCTAAACATGTGAAGAAACAACCAGAATTAAGTCTAGAAACTATTGAGGATATTGAAAAGGCAAGAGAGAGAATTAAGAAAGGTAGATTTGTTACAGAAGCTGAGGCAAAGAAGAGGCTTGGACTTTAATGTATGACTTATCGTTTGATGAGGAAGCGATTGTCTTTTTAGAAAAACTTGAGAAACCTATTAAAGAAAGAATTTTCAAAAAGTTGCAGACAAGTAAGGAAAATCCATTTCATTTTTTTGAACGGCTAGAAGGAAGAACTGATTTCAAACTTAGAGTGGGAGACTACAGAGTTATAGCAGAGATTCATGAAAAAGGATAGAAAGATTGAAATAACCAAGGTTGGGCATAGAAAAAATGTTTACAAAAAGATCTAATTTTTTCCCAGATAGAAGCTTCTTTTCTTCTCATCAAACTTCTCAATAGCATAGCGTAACATTGTTCTTGGCATTTCCTTATAGTGTTTCTTTAAGAATTCCTCTTCAACTTCTTGATTTCTTTTTCCTACTTCCCTGAGCATCCAGCCAACAGCTTTATGCATTAAATCATGTTTATCATTTAGAAGAATTTCAGCTAATTTCAATGTATCTTCAAATTGATTTTTTTGAATAAACGTAGCTGTAGCAATAACTGCAATTCTCTTCTCCCATAAACTGTTTGACTTTGCTAATTGGTACAATATTTTTCTGTCTTTATTGAGTAAAGATGCTCCGAGAATTCTGGGTGCTGTTAAATCAACTAAATCCCAGTTATTGATGAAAGTAGTATGCTTGAGATAGAATGTAACAAGAGATTCATCTTTTGTTTTCTGATATTGCTCAACTAGAATGAGTAAAGCTGTTAATCTCTGTTCATGAATCTTACTTTCTAATAATCTTTTAATTTCATCTAATGAAGCATCTTTATTATTTTTTGCGATTTTTCTTTGATCTGGAACACTAATCCCTAGAAAAATATCTCCCTCTCCGTATTGACCTTTCCCTGTTTTGAAATATCTTGAAAGTAATTTAGCTTTTTCAGGATTTGCGTAAGCTTGTAATTCATCTTGCACTTTCATAGACTTTTTCTCCTATTGCGAGAGCTTCTTCTCTTGTTGTTTCTTTGATTAAGAGTTTATGCTTTGTTACAATCACTTCTTTTTTATTCACTTCAATAACGAAAGGACTTGTTCTTATGATTTTAAACTTTAATTTTGTAAAGTCTAATTCGCGATCTAAAGAATAGACTTCGAAAACACCCTTAATGCAAGATCTTGTAATGAGTAAAGGCTTCAATTCTTTTTTTGGCTTCGAACAGATTGAACAATTAGGATTTCTTTTCACTATAAACCTCGTTTCTTTTTTTCCATGAAAATAGCGAAGCTCTTTAGTGTATTCCTTTCGTAAGATGGAAAGTGCTTCTTTTACTTGGAATTTCGCAATAAACTTTGCGTAGTTAGGATCTAAAGAAGTACAAGGAGCTTGATTTCCTTTTCCTGAATAAAGACAAGAGAAACAAGCTGTTTTCTGAGGGATTATTGTGAATAAGGAAGCTTCTTTTTCATTTAAAGAAGCAAAAATCCAGGGAATATTTTTTGTAAGAGAGTATTGATTGATAAGAAATCTGGTTTCAAGGTTATCAGTACAATCTAAGATTAGGTCACATTTTAATTGATGAATAGTTTTATCGGTTAAGAACATAGGCAATGCCGTAATATTCTTATTGTGTAATCTTTTTTGTGCTTGAGTAGCTTTGAATTCTCCTAAATCTTTTTTAGTAAAAAGAATTTGTCTGCCTAAATTTCTCCTTTCAACTTTATCTTTATCAATTAAAAGAAGAGCAACATTTTCTTTTGATAATAATGAAGCTGTTTGGGTGCCTAAAGCTCCTACTCCAATAATGGCTATGGTTTTCATTAGCAATCAGCTAATTGTCTAAGTTGAGCTTCTGTTTGTATTCCTGTAAAATGTTGGCCATTGATAATCCAAGTAGGCCCTTCAGAAATTTTGAGTTCTTTGCATTTCTGACTGAGGTCCTCTTTATAACCGCAATCAACATAGAGATACTTAAGCTCTGTATCAGAAAAGAATTTTTTTTGGTCTTTACATGCTGAACATCCTAATGTTCCATAGAATTGAATGTTTTTTTGCTGTAAACACTCAGCTAAAGAAGGAATTATTGCTGTCGTTACACCAGTAATTTCAACATCAGGGGTTTTTGGGGTTCCTAAGAAGATTGCTCCCACTAAGAGCACTGCAAAAAAGATTAATGTGATCATAAGTGTTTTTCCATAGAATTTGACCATTCTTAGGAAAAGGAAGATTTATTTATAAATATTATGTTCCTGTATTTATCTTTTTACAGTAGTAACAAATAGAAAGGTTTATAAACTAGCTATTGACAAGAGTTTTATGGAAAACCTATTTGACGAGTATACATTTATGATTGATCACGAGGACTCAAGTTCCTATGATCCATGCATGGCAGCTGTTGATGTGATTATCACTACTAAAACAGGCATTAGATACAGTGCCCCTTTTGTTACTCCGAACTTTGTTGATACTATGTTTGAAAAAAATGCCAGAACTGGGGAGTGTGCTAGAGGTTCTTATTTTTGTATGCCTGGGATGATTATTGTAAGAGAAATGAGCGATGCAATTGTTGGAGCTACCATAGAAGATTTAATTGCCAATGCAGAGATTGAACATTATTTCGAAGAACTTAATTAATACTCATGTTGAATTTTTTCAATTACTTGATTTTGATTTGTTCCCTTTGAAGACTTAGCAACTATTTCATAATGGTTTTCTCCTACGTGATGATAATACAGCCTACCACCATTTCTCCCTCTTAGATAGAACACATTAGTTCCTGCAATATGTCCGGGGTGACCCAAGCCTGCTTCAAAATTGCCTTTGTTTAACTCTGATATTAAATGATTGAGTTCTCTTTCAATTGTCTCACTTCTTACTGCCTCCTTGGCTAATCTCAACAGTGCCCTATTTCTTTTCAGAGAGCTCGATAAGACAATAGTGTCAAGAGTTGCTTGAGTATTTAATAACAATAATCCACTAATGATAACACAAAGACCTCCAAGAATGAAATGTTGGAAACTTCTGGGAATAAAAATTGATCCTTTTGTATTTGGGTCTGGCCAAAAAATAAAAATTATTCCTATAATAAAAAAAAGTGCACTTAGAAATTGTTTTATTTTTTTTAACATGCTGTGATTCTTTAGCTTTTGGCTATTTAATATTTTCTTCTGCATTATTTTCATAATCAGTATAATGATATAACACTAAGTAAGCTGCAATCTTAAGTTTTTTTGGATCCGGGTCAATGTAATCCAGACCGAAACATCTGAGCAAATGCGGTGCATGACCGAGATGCAAAGCTTCTTCTGAAACTCTCCGTAGTTCATCAAGAGAAAGTCTTTCTGCTAAGAGGTCAAGATGTTCTTGCGCTTGTTCAGCGTCAAGTCTTTGAAGAATTCCTGGCATTTCTTGAAACAAATCCATAGAGTTTAGTGTTTAGAAAACTCTTATAAATTCTTTGGTTTCATCAACTTTACTAAGAAATAACTTCCCAGGAAGAATAAGACAATGCTCATCAGCTGAGGTGTTGTCAAATTGAAGAGTGTTGTTGTGCTCTCTCTGAAGTATTCTGTAATAAATCTGAAGAAACTATAGAGTGTAATGAAACTCCAGAAGATAACTCCTTTCGGAAGATTTTTTAGTTTGTACATGAAAAGCAATATTGAAAATGTTATTGCATGCGTAAGCGATTCATAGATTTGCGAAGGATGTCTTTTTCCAGGGATTGAAGAAAAGGTAATGCCCCAGGGCAAGGTTGTGGGTTTTCCGTATAATTCTTGATTGATCAAATTTCCGATTCTTCCGAAGATAACACCAAAAGAGAGAGGGATTACAAAAATATCAGCCATGTCATAGAATGCAATTTTTCTTTTTCTACAGTAAAAAAAGGCTGCTATAACTGCACCAATAACAGCTCCATGGATTGCAATGCCTCCTTTCCAAATTTGATACATTAACTCTGGATGTTCTTGATAGTAAGAGAAATTGTAGACAAAAATATGAAAGATTCTAGCCATAAGTATTGAAGAAATAATCAACCAAGGAAAAAAGTCAAGGATATCGTCTTTCTTGATGTTTCTTGCTTTGGCAAGTTTTACAGCTATGAAGATCCCTAAGACAAACATCAGAAAGAGAATAAGACCATACCATCTGATTTCTAATGAACCAAGATGGAGTAAAACAGGATTGAGATTTATCATCATTTTATTGATTTTTAGAAATTTATAAGCTTTTGGTAGTGTTTATTGTTCCAATTCTAGAGAAATTCTTTAATTTTTTTTACTGGATTTTCAGCTAAGACTATTGCAGAAGCTATTAAGACTCCTTTGGTTCCTAATTTTAAAGCGCTTTCCACATCTTCTTTTGTTGAAACACCTGCACCGCATAATGGAATAATCTTCGTATTCTTAAGAAGCTTGACAAATTCCTGAACACTTTTTGGTTTAAACTTAGCTATTGATTTTCCTGTTCCGATTAAGGAAGGGACTTCAAAGGCAATCATATTAGGATGCAAAGGAATAATTTTCTTAATCTCTTTTAGGGAGGCTGAACACACAATAGTTTTTAGTTTTGCTTCTTTCGCTCTTTCAATGTTTTTTTTTAATATAGGGAAAGAAAGACGATCTTCAGCATGATTGATTAAAGCCCCATATGCACCATCTTTTTTTGCTTCCTCTGGAACAATTTTCCCTGTAAATTGGCCATAAGAAACAGGATCAATATGCTGAATTAACAATTTCAGTTTTGTTTTTGCTACACTCTTCAAATCTAAGGCATCTACAGCTACATATAAATCAGGATACTTAAGAGATTCAAGCTTTTTTAGGAAAGATGTAAGGTTTTTCCCAGAGGCTTGCTCATAGGTTTTACAGTTTACAACAAGAATGGGATGCATGCTCTTTTTTTAGTGTTAACCTTTATAAATATTTTCACATTCCTTTTTGCATGGAAACATATAATGTGAATGATGGATTGAAGCTTTTGAATTCTCAAGGTATTACTTTAACTGATTATGAGGAAACCTTCTTTCGGAAATTCTGGCCTCATTGGTGTGATGCATGCGATTCCTTGCTTTCAATGGTTTTAACATTATATGCTGATGTTTTGCCTTTCGACAACCTTAGAGAAGAACCCGCTTTAGTAGATCAAGCGTATTGTGCACAATATTGGAGAAGAGAACTTGTCGAGTCAATGGTTCCGGATTTTGTAGCTGATCGTTTCAAGAGAGGAGATCCTCTTGATAAGATACTCAGGCATGCGTTTAATACAAAAAATCATTTATAGTTCTTTTATCTTTCATTCTTATGGCTTGAACCTTGAGTTCAGAAATCATCGTATTGCAATAAACATTGTTAGTACAGCAAGTGCAAAACAATAATACGCAAAATAGTGGATTTTCCCTTTTTTAAGGATATCTAAAAGATAGTTGATCATGAAGAAACTAACAATAAATGAGATGATAGTTCCCAAGATTAGGATGCCTAAAGGCTCTGTTGCAGTATTTTTATTAAATTCAAGGATAAACGCTCCTAAGACTGCAGGAATCACAAGAAGAAAAGAGAATCTTACGGCTTGCACTCTATTGACATTTCTGAATAACGCAACGGCAATGGTTGATCCTGATCTGCTTATTCCCGGGAGTAAAGCAATGCCTTGCACTGCACCTATCAGTACTGCATCTGCTGCATGCACTTTTTCTTTTGTTTCTTTAACAAACTTGGTTAGGAATAGCAAAACTCCTGTTATGAAAAATCCTGTAGCTATAACAAATAGATTGTCGAAGAAAGAAAGAAAATTTTTTTGAAGCAAAAAAGCAATTACTCCTGTGATTGCTGTAGCAATAATTATCAGCAAGGCTAATTCCTTGTACTCTACATCTTTAGTAAAGAATGATGTTAATAGCTTTTTGATCTCAATTCTAAAAATGATAAGCAAGGCTAGAATACTTCCGAGATGAAGACTTAAGTTGAATAAAGGAGATGAAGTTATGTTAAAAATATGGTCAGCAAGTGCTAAATGGCCTGAGCTACTGATAGGCATCCACTCTGCTACTCCTTGGATAATTCCTAAAAGAATTGCTTGGAAGACATTCATACTATTTCCAAAATGGTTTTGTTTAAAAAGATTACTTATAAGGCATGTGTTAAGTTAATTAATGCTTGTTCTTGATTATACCTATTAAAGTATTTGTTTCAAGAGTAAAATTCTAAAAAATGATTTAAGAAAAGGGGGAAAAGAAGGTAAAAATTGGCTTCTTTTTAGTCAGCATTAATTAACTTAACAGAGCCCTTATAAGTTAATTTACTTTAACTTTAAAGTAGTTACAAAAGAAAGCTTTATAAATAATGAGTCTCTTTAAGAGATCATGGGGGCTGATGTTGAAGTACGAGCATATGATTTAGGAGGTTTTGGAGATATAGCTGGAGCACTTCGAGTGGCAAGTCATCTACAAAGAACAGGTGTTTCTGTAACAATAAATCCTAAATCTGAAAGCGCTGGGCAAAAACTTACAATTCTTCATCCTGATGTTCCTAAAGGGAAAGGTAAACCCCAATGCATCAAAGTAGATGTAGCAGGGCATTACAGAGATGATAGAAATGCTCCTAATAAAGAGGTCCCCCATCACTATACTGAAGATATGGATAATCCTGTTGATAGAAGAGATACTGTTCCTTTGTATCTAAAAACCGGATTAATGCCTTTAGGAAGACAAATATCGGGAGAATTTGGTGGTTATTGGAATAATCCTATGTTTTACAGACCATTTCGAGAGTGGGACTTGCCTAAACCGAGAGATAGAAATGTAAAAGATTTAATTTTACAAAGTATGCTGGATGGAAAAAGTCCATTTTCTGCTTCTTTTATGGGAAGAGTCTTTAGACAAAGAAAAAGTGCTTTGGAACGTCTCTTAGGCTCAAGTGAAAATATTTCCTTTGCTCATTTTCAGCCAGGATTAAATCCAGATTATTTCTTTGGTCATCCTTATATGCGACTAATGGAATTAGCTGCTGGTCATTGGAAAAAATCCTTTGTGACTGGTGTGTTTTTTAATCAAAGTTTAGAACAAAAAGTTGCTGAAGAAGCAAGAGTTAGAGGATATAGTTATTTTAGAAGAAAAGATCAGTTTATTGGTGATAAAGATAAACCCACTCTTTTATTCCTTGGACCGCAGCCTCAAGTTAGAACTACTTCCTTATTCTTATCCGCAACCATGCCTAATCTTGTAACTGGGGATCTATCATTGTCTGATGCTTTATACGGTGTCTTTGCTATGAATGGGCCAGGATTTTTTTATGATTGTCCTGAATGGAAAATACCGACTTTACATGCGTTGATGCAGATATTACATCAAAGCGACGAAGCCACTTGTCAGATTATGGTTTTAGGAAGCCTCAATATTGAGGTTCCTGAAGAAAAAAGAAAAGATTTTTTGGAAGATCTTAGCCTTGTTGCGCATGTTTTGGCAGAAAGAGAATACTCCGAGAGTTATAGGGGCTGGTTGAAATTGGCAGTAGAACATGAGGTAACAAGAAGATTTGGTCATAACACTTTGTTGCCTTATTCATTGCCTCTGGATGGATTTTATGTTCCTCCCGGTGCCCCCTATTTATTTCAGGATGCTACTCGAGCTGTTGTTGCTGCACTGCTTGAACGACCAGAGCTGTTCTCTGAAATTGAAAATAGAAGAAGAAGATTAATGGGAGATGTTCCAGTAATTGTTGTCAGTCCGGGAGTCCTTGCAGATAAAATTCCAGAGTCAAACGGAGATCTTCAAGAGTATCTGTCTGGATTTAAGGACTTATCTTATCATTTCGGTAAGAAAGGAAAAATTGATCTTTATAATTATCCTGAGGAGTCCATTATCATTGAGTCCCCATACAAAGGAATTAGTTACAGTCCAACTTCAAAAAAAGGCATTACTTATGCTCTTTGTTCTGAGGACATGATTGAAAGCAAACATTATTTAGGAAAGGACAAACATCATAGTGGCATTACTGATTTAAATTCCTATTCACTTCAATATACTAGTGATTTCCATATCCACAGCATTCTTGATGATTATAAGTAACATTTGGAAAGATTTAAATAACAAAATTCTTTAAGAAGCATATGAAAGAGCTTGATGAACGGATTGAAAAATATTTTTCTGTTACAAAAAAAGCATTGAAGCAGATTAAAGTGCAGAAAGCTACCATTAGTGATGAAGCCACTGCTAAGGATTTCTTAGATATGGCGCAAAGGTATTATCAAGATGCTGGATATTTCCTAAAAAAAGGAGATAAGATTACTGCATTTGCTGCTATTGTATATGCGCATGCTTGGCTTGATGCTGGAGCTAGACTAAACATTTTTAGAGTGAAGGATTCAAGTGTGTTAATGCAATGAAAAAAGTCGTGATAAGTTTAGGTGGATCAGTGATGCTGCCTCCTGGAAAGGTAGACACTGCATTTCTTAAGAAATTCAAAGAGCACATTCTTCCTTTTACAAAAACGCATATTATTATCCTTGTTACGGGTGGAGGGAATATTGCGAGGATTTACATTGAAGCTTTACGAGATAAGCCAACGGCATTACAGAGTATGATGGGCATTTCAATTACAAGATTAAATGCAAAATTTTTGTACAACTTCTTTAACCTCCCTTTTCCTAAGTTACCTCATACATTAAAAGATGTTGAAAATCTTACCAAGAAACATGCTCTTGTCATTTGTGGAGCTTTAAGATATGAACCGAATCAAACAAGTGATGGCACTGCTGCGGAAATTGCACGATATTTGAAAGCCGATTGTTTCATTAATCTTACAAATGTTGATGGTCTGTATACAAAAGACCCAAGGTTAAAAGGTGCTAAGCTAATTCCTGAGATGAGTACTCAAGATTTTTATAATTTAGCTAAAAAAATGACTTTTCATGCAGGACAGCATTTTGTCTTGGATACGAATGCTGCAAAGATTATTAATGATAAAAAGATTCCTACATACATTGTTGGGCCTGATTTAGATCAATTAGCAAATATTCTGAAAGGAAAGAAATTCAAAGGGACTTTACTCAGGGTGTAAACACCCAATAATTGCTCCACGCAGCAATCTTTCTTCCTCTACCCAACGGCTTCTTATAATATTTCTACGATATATCTCTTTTGAAAAAGAAAGCCCATCCTCAAGGCTTCTGTTGTATCTTTGCAGAAAATGTTCATACGAAGGTTCGTGCTTTCTGACTCTTTTTGCGCCTCTCACCAAATCCATGGGGAAGAATCTGTTTTCTACGGCCTCCCCAATATGTCGATAGGTTTCTTGATTAGGGGTGATGCTCTCAAAGACATCTGCCAGCCTTTTCCACTGTCTGTTTCTCTGAATATTTGGGCTTACTTCCCTAGATTGAAGCTCTACAAGAATAGCAGTGGCATCCTCATGTTTTAATCGAGCCACAACTTCTTGCAATTTAAATGCAATACTACCAATATCTTTTGCTTTCCCATCCATTTCCCCAGAAATATAGCTGTGCTGCTCAGATGCTAAGGCTGCGTGATATAAACTTGCCCCTATAAGAGAATAACGCATAGTTGAATCATCAATGCTTTCTCGAAAATGCTCAATGACTTTTGATACTGTAATCTCAAGGTCATGTTTCATTTATTTTATAAATACCTGAAATTATTTAAAACTATCTTTTTTAACCATTCCCTAGTAAAAAATAAAAGATATAAGGATATCTATACTTCTATTAGTATGAGGCTCTGTATTACGGGAAGTGTTGGAACGGGAAAAACTACTCTTGCAAAAAAATTAGCTAAAACTTTAGAGCTTCGTTATCTCGATGTTAGAACCATCATTAAAGAGCACAAACTTGATCAAGAGTATGATAAAAAAAGAAAATGCAGTATTATTGATGTTAAAAAATTGAATAAGGTGTTATTACCTCTTCCAGAAAATGTGATTGTTGATTCTCACTTAAGCCATTATCTTCCTAAGAAAAGCATTGATCTGTGCATTGTTACAAGGTGTGATCTTAAGACTTTGCATAAGAGATTAGAGAAGAGAAAATATTCTGAAAATAAAATCAAAGAAAATCTTGAAGCGGAAATCTTTGAAGTGTGTTTACAAGAGGCGCAATCTCTTCATAAAGTTCTTGTTATTGATACTTCAAAAAAATTAAATTTCAAGGAGGTTATCAAGAATATTCATGAAGCTCTCCATCCAAGGATTGATTAAGAAAATAGAGTTGTACAAGAAAGCAGATGCTGTTTTGTTGAGAAGGGCGTATGATTTTGCATTGACTTCGCATAAAGATGAGAGAAGAAAATCCGGAGAACCATATATCGAGCATCCTCTGCAAGTTGCGTATTTATTGGCTGATCTCCATTTAGATGAGAAGGCTATTTCAGCAGGATTACTGCATGATGTTATAGAGAATACTCCTGTTACATTTAAGGAATTGGAAAGAACTTTTGGAAATGAAGTTGCTCTTTTAGTTGAAGGCGTTACAAAGATTAGTAAAATTCGAAAGGATAAAAGAACCTTAGACAATGAGAATATCATTAAAGTCTTATTAGCTTCTACGAAAGATGTCAGAGTGTTATTAATCAAGTTAGCTGATAGATTACATAATATTAGAACATTATCTGCTTTGGATCCTGAAAGACAACAAGTAATTGCAAAAATAACTCTAGAGGTTTACGCTCCTATAGCCTATCGTTTGGGATTGTATAGTCTGAAGAATGAATTAGAAGATGGTTCTTTCAAAATTTTGCAGACGAAAGAGTATCTGAAAATTAGAAAAGCTTTGCAAGCTTCTGAGAAACAGAGAATTGCTTTGATGCAGGAGTTGCAAAAGAAATTAGAATCAGCATTGCAAGAAAGAAATATTCATGCGCATGTTTATGGAAGAGCCAAACATTTGTACAGCATCTATAGGAAAAGAGAGCATAAACATATTGATGTGCAGGATATGAATGACCTTATTGGGTTAAGGGTTATTGTTGAAAGTGTTCAAGAGTGTTATGATGTCTTGGGGATTGTGCATTCGTTATGGAAGCCTGTACCGGGAAGATTAAAGGATATGATTGCGTTGCCGAAAAGCAATATGTATCAGAGTTTACACACGGGAGTAATTGGAGATACTGGAACGATTTTTGAAGTGCAAATTAGGACAGGAGATATGCATAAATTAGCGGAAGATGGCATTGCGGCACATTGGAAATACAAAGGACTTGAGAGTGATGTTATCTTTGACAAAAAAGTAAGCTGGTTAAAGGAAATTACTGAATTTCAGAGAGAAGAGAATCCTCAAGAGTTTATGGAAAATTTGAAAGTTGATTTTTTCAGCGATGAAATCTATGTCTTTACGCCCAAAGGAAAAGTGATTCCTTTGCCTGTCGGATGTACTATCTTAGATTTTGCGTATCATGTGCATTCAGATATTGGAAATAAAAGCATTGGAGCTAAAGTGAATGGAAGATTTGTGGGGTTGCATCATGAACTCAATAATGGAGATATTGTTGAGGTATTAACATCGAAGCAGCAAAAGCCCCATCAAGACTGGCTTAAGTATGTGAGAACATTTAAAGCAAGAAACAAGATTAGGAAAGAATTACATTTGCAAGGGGCTACTTTGCCTACAGGTAAAGTGCTGGAAAAGAGGGGAGACTTTAGCTCATTAATCAGCTTAAAAAATATTCGAGACAAGATTATACGACCAGCTACATGTTGTGATCCTTTACCGGGAGATAAATGCTTAGGAAATTCTCAAAAAGGAGAATTCTTTATCCATAAACAAGAGTGTAAGTTTAGGAAAGGTCAAGGCATTAAGGTTGAGTGGTTAGAACGATTTGACCTGATTCTTACTCTCACAGTATTAGCGGAAGATAGAGTTGGACTCATGGCAGATTTATTTTCCACGTTTAGTAAAGCAGGGATTAATCTAAAAAAAACAGGGGCAAAAACTTTAGGAAGTTCTTTAGCAGAGGGATTTTTTGAGATCCATGTTACTGAATTGAGCATGTTAACTCCTTTATTAGAGAAAATAAAAGAAGTAAAGGGAGTTAAGAAAGTTAGAATTGAGGTTTAGCTATTTTCCAAAACGTCTTTCTCTTTTTCCATAATCTTGGATACACTCTGCAAATTGTTCCTTGCTAAACTCTGGCCATAATACATCTAAGAAAATAAATTCAGAATAGGTAGATTGCCAGGGAAGAAAATTTGAAGTTCTTTTTTCTCCACCTGTTCTGATGATTAAATCTGGCTCATCTTTAATATAGAGATTTTCTTCGAAAGTTTCTTCATTGATTTTATTGATATCTAAGGTGCCTGCTTTGATTTGTTTTGCGATTTTTATTACTGCATCAATGACTTCTGCTCTTCCACCATATGCCATGGCAAAATTCACTTGATAATCTTTGAAGTGTTTTGTTTTCTCCATGATGGAGTGCATTAAGTTCTGAATATCTTTAGGAAACATCTGCAATCTTCCAATAAAATTGAATCGAATTTTATTTTTGGAAATTCTTTCATCATTTTCATACGCTTTAAACTCTTTTCTAAATAATTTCATTAAATACTCAAACTCCTCTTTCGGTCTGTTGAAATTCTCGATAGAAAGACAGTAGAGTGTTAATTCCTTAATCTTGAGTTCTTTGCACCAGTCAAAGAGTGATTCTACTTTCTTAGCGCCCCATTCATGACCCATAAATGGCTTCAGCATTAGTCTTTTGCTAAATCTTCTATTTCCATCAAGGATGATGCCTACGTGTTTGGGGACCTTTAAAGAATCCATTGTAACTCACGTGTATGTCAAATTTAGAAGATTTTTAAAGGTTTCGGAAAGGCTTAAATAAAACAAAAAAGAGAGAATTTTATGTTTAAAGACTATGTCTGTTTTAGTGCTGAAAGTAAGTATTTTAGTTTACTTGAAATTGAAGGGATTTTTGTAAAGGTGTTGAGTCCTGAAAAGAAAGGTGAGCTTCTTAAAACAATACAATTCATGCAATCAAAGAAAGAGCTTGTTGTTGTTGAAGGGGGAGATAACCGGTTTTTAGTTGAGCAGAAGACTTTGGATATTCTTTTGAGTCCTGAAAAAAACATTGAGAAAGATTTTTTACACACTAGAAATTCCGGTTTAAATCAAGTGTTATGCAGATTAGCTAAACAGCATAATATTGCCATTGGATTCTCTTTTGGGGATGTATTAAGGATTAGCCAGGAGCAGAGAGCAGAGCTTCTAGGCAGGATGATGCAGAATGTTAGGTTATGCAGGAAATGTAAAGTGAAGATGATTCTTGGAAGTTTTGCTAGAAATGAGTTTGAATTACGAAGTAAAGACAGTTTGTATCATTTTGGAATTTCTTTGGGAATGAAGCCAGACGAGGCTAAAATGGCTTTGGAAAGATAGGTTTTTATATTTATGTACTTTATTAAGAGCATGGCACCCGATATTGATTATGTTGCACAACGAGAAGCATTTAGGGCATTAAAAAAAGGGTTGACTGCTGCAATTGAAGGTTATAGAACTACCATTAACGATCTTGAAAAGAAAATTGATGAAGCAAGACCGAGAACACTTCATGGAACCACTATCTGTACAGAATGTGATGTTATCAGCATGCAATGTGTCGGTCACACCTCTCAAGGTTCGAGTAGCAAGGATGTATATACTTGTGAAATTTGCCATCGTCAGTATGAAGAAGGTTTAAGTTGTTTATGAGCATAAATTTTTTATTGTTACTCTGAAGAGTCTTAATTCTTGATGTTCTTCTTAAGCAACAAGTGAGATAACTTTGTCTTAGAAAGCTATTTATAGGAAAAGTCCTTAGTGATAGTCATGGAATTTGAGACAGAAGAGGAATATATCCGCAAGTATGATCTACTTAGAGGACCCTACAGATTTAATAGAGATAGATTACTTGATCAATATGAAACAAACCAGATTACTTTAGAGGTTTTTCTTGAAAGATTTAAAACAGAAGCAGCACCCTCTCTGGAGAATCAAAGAAGAGTTGCTCTTTTGCTTGTTTCTGGATTAGTTATTCAACGTGAGTAAACATTAATTCTTTGAAAAAGCAAAATTTATAAAGGACAACTGATTTTTAAGAATTGTGAAGAAGAAAGAAAATAGGATAGAAAGGCTATTTTCTAGGATATGATGCAACGCATTAAACCCATATTGCCCAGTTTACGGGAAAAAAAACGCTATGTATTGTTTCGAGTAGTTTCAGAGGGCCCTTTGGGATTTAAAGCAGTTGCAAGAAATATGAAAGATTCCATCTTAAGCTTTATCGGAGAAAAAGGATATGCGGAATCGGGTTTTATCCTCTTACCTGAAAAATGGAACAAAAGCAAACAAACCGGGATTTTCAAAATAGGACACAAACATGTCAGTGATGTAAAAATGGCACTCTCTTTAACAAAAAATATTGAACACGAAAAAGTGATTATTCATAGCTTGGCAGTGAGTGGGATCCTGAATAAAACAGGACAATCAGTAATAAACGGAGGTGTATGATATGCAACCGCAAGTTTCACATCAAATGATGGGATATGACAGGACAAGCACTATGTTTAGTCCTGATGGAAGATTAATGCAGGTAGAGTATGCAAAAAAGACAGTTAGACAGGGAACAAGTGCATTAGGCCTTGTATGTAAGGATGGAGTTTTGTTAATGGCTGACAAGAGAATTTTGGATAAGTTTATAGTTGCACAGAGTGTTGAAAAGGTTTTTCAGATTGACCAACATATTGGAGCGAGTGCTACTGGGTTATTAATGGATGGCAGAGTCTTAATTGAAAGAGCTCAGATTCTTGCTCAACAACACAGAGTAACATATGATGAAGCGATGGATGTCCAAACGATGGTCAAGGAAATCTGCAATTACAAGCAAATGTTCACACAAATGGGTGGTGTACGACCCTTTGGAGTTTCACTCTTATTTGCTGGCGTAGATTTAGATGATGAAGCAAAGTTATTCTTGACTGATCCAACAGGAATCTTCTTCGAATATAAGGCAATTGCCATTGGAGAGGGAGAGACTGAGATTAAGGAAATTTTAGATAAAGAATACAAAGAAACGTTAACAATCGAACAAGGGGTGCAATTATCCATTAAAGCATTGCGAAAGTTCTTGAACAAGGATTTTGATGCTGAGAGAATTGATGGAAGCTATATCAAGAAAGGAGAAAAACAATTCGTACGATTAACAAAAGACTACTTGAAAAAAATAGCGAAAAATGGTTGATGTTGATAAAGCAGTAATAGCAAGGATTAAGAAAGAAGGAAAGCACTTCGAGATTTTAGTAGATTGTGATAAGGCTTTAGCTTTCAAAGAGGGAAAAGCAACGTTAGATGATGCTTTAGCTACTGAAGAGATTTATGAAGATGTCAAGAAAGGAACAAGAGCATCTCAGCTGAAGAAATTCTTTGGAACAGAAGATAATAGAGCAATTGCTAAAATCATTATCGAAGAAGGGGAAGTGCAATTAACTGCTGAGCATTTACGTAAGTTACGAGAAGAAAAAAGAAAGCAGATTATTTACTTAATCCATAGAAATGCTGTTGATCCTAAAACAAATATTCCTCATCCCGTTGTAAGGATTGAGAATGCTTTGGAAGAAGCAAAAGTCAATATTGACCACAATAAGAGTGCGGAAGCACAAGTACAGCAAGTTGTAACGAAGATTCGAGAGATCTTGCCTATCAAATATGAGATTAGGGAGATTGCTTTGAAGATTCCTGCACAATTTGCAGGAAGAAGCTTTTCGATTTTGAAACAATTTGGGAAAGTGAATCAGAGTGAGTATGATAATACTGGAAATTTACTTGCAGTCATGGAAGTGCCTGCAGGCATGCAAAATGACTTATTTGACCAATTGAATAAAATATGTCATGGAAGCGTAGAAAGCAAAATATTAAGGAGTAAATAAACTATGGAAATCTTAGTCAAAGAAAAAGACATTGTTGTGCCAGGAGAATTATTGGCGCGAGGTATGGAGTCCTTACCTGGATTTGGTACCTATAGGGAAGGAGATAACATTATAGCTAAACAAGTTGGCTTGCTCAGCTTGAGTGGAAGAATTATTAGAGTAATTCCTTTATCGGGAAGATATGTTCCTAAAAAGGAAGACTTGATCATAGGAAAAGTTGTTGATGTCAGTTTTTCTGGTTGGAGAGTAGACATTGGCTGGGCTTTTGAAGCTGGCTTGAATATGAAAGATGCAACTTCTGAATTTATCGAGAAAAAAGCTGATTTAACACAATATTATGATTTTGGAGATATTATTTCTGCACAGATTACGCATGTTGCGGGAAGTAAGATTATTGATTTAACAACGAAAGGACCTGGACTAAGGAAATTGAAAGGTGGAAGAATCATTGAGATTACTTCTTCGAAAGTTCCTCGCGTCATAGGAAAACAAGGAAGTATGATTACCTTGATAAAAGAGAAGACAGAGTGCAAGATTATTGTAGGACAGAATGGCAGAGTATGGATTAGTGGACCTACGCCTGAAAAGGAAATCTTAGCGGTTGATGTCATCAATAAAATTGAGCATGAAGCACACTTAGACGGATTAACCGATAGGATTAAGGAGTATTTGGAAAAATGAGCTACACAAAAAGAAATGATGGACGAAAATTCGACGAAGCTCGTGATATGGAAGCGAAAGTCGGAATCATTAAAAGAGCAGATGGAAGCGCGATGTTTCGCATAGGAAAGACGATTGCAATTGCATCTGTATATGGACCTAGAGAGTTATTTCCTGGGTTTTTACAGAATCCTGAAACAGGAATTTTACGAAGTAACTATGATATGTTATCTTTCTCTGTCAATGAAAGGAAAAGACCTGGACCTAATAGAAGATCTGTTGAAATTTCCATGGTAACGAATAATTCTTTGTTGCCTGCCTTAGACTTAAGCAAATTTCCTAACACTGTTGTAGATGTCTTTATTGAGATTATTCAGGCAGATTCTGGAACGAGATGTGCTGGGATTTGCGCAGCTTCCATGGCATTAGCAGATGCTGGCATACCTATGAGAGGATTAGTGAGTGCAATCTCTGTAGGAAAAGTTGGAAATGCTTTAGTTGTTGACTTAAATAAAGAAGAGGAAGATTATGAAGATGGGGCAACGGATGTGCCTATTGCTACTATGAGCCATAATAATGAAGTAACATTATTACAATTAGATGGAAATGTTACACAAGATGATATGAAGCAGTTAATGAACATGGGTATTAAGAGTTGCACAGAGATCCATAAAATTCAAATGGATGCCTTGAAGGAGAAATATAAGGGTGAGATCGATGAATAATAGCATGAAAGAATACATTGTTTCCTCGCTAGATAAAGGAGTGAGGATGGATGGACGAAAATTAGATGAATTTAGAGAGCCTGTGGTTATTGAGACAGGAATCAGTAAAAGTGCTGAAGGATCTGCCCGAGTAAAAATTGGAGAGACTGAAGTTGTTGCGGGTGTTAAACTCGATGTTGGCGAGCCTTATGCTGATGGAGCTGATGAAGGAGTATTAATCTGTGGAGCAGAGTTATTAGCTATGAGTTCTCCTGATTTTTCGTTAGGACCACCTGATGCGCAAACTACGGAACTTGCAAGAGTCGTTGATCGAGGTATTAGAAATAGTAAAATGATCAATGTGAAAAAACTCTGCGTCAAAGAAGGAGAATTAGTGTGGATGGTCTTCTTGGATATCTATACGATTAATGATGCAGGAAACTTAATTGATGCAAGCGCCTTAGCTGCAATTGCTGCTTTACGAAGTGCTGTGTTTCCTGTGTTGAAAGACGGAAAAGTGCAGTTTGGAGAGCATACAAAAGAGAAATTGCCCTTAGTAAATCTGCCTGTATCCTGTACATTAGCGAAGATCAAGAACCACATTGTTTTGGATCCTATGAATGAAGAGGAAAAGTGCCTTGATAGTAGATTAACTATTACAATAAGTGAGCAAGGGCATATCCATGCGATGCAGAAAGGCGGGGAAGGTAGTTTGACTCCAGAGGATATTAGTGCTATGGTGGAGATAGCCATGCAGAAAAGTAAAGTGTTGCGAGGACAATTACCATGATGAACTATACGAAGTATGAAAAAGCAAGAATTATTGGAGCAAGAGCATTACAATTGGCAATGGGGGCTCCTATGCTTAAGAAATGGAGCAAGGAAGACTTAGAGAAGATCAATTATAGTCCTATTGAAATTGCGAAAAGCGAATTTAGGGAAGAGATTATTCCTATTACTATAAGAAGGCCAATGCCCGAGAAAGTTGAAGATTAATTTTCTTTTTTTTCTTTAAAGGAAAGTTTTTAAATTTAAAGTGAGTATTTTTTTTATGAAAATGAATAGTAGTTGGGATAAAATCGGAGATTCCTTGCTTGTTGAAGAAGTGCTCAAGAATGCAGATACTCTTCTTAAAAGGAATCAGATAAAGAAAAAATTGCCCATTAGGATTACCACTCAAGCACTCAATCTTATCTTGAACTATCTTGAGGAGAGTGGAAAGATCATTGATGGAAGAAAAGGAATTCTTTGGATTTCTAGTTCGAGTGAAACATTGAACAATATGATTCATAATGGAACTGAAGTGTAGGTTTAAAGTGGAAATCTTTAAAAATCGTAAATCTTTAAAGAAAGGATGCGTAAACTCTTATTGTTACTTCTTTTACTTTTGCTCTCTGGATGTGTACAAGAGAATAGCATTGAAAGGGGAATGCACTATTTGAACAGTGTTTATCAGGATGGATTGTATGATGATCAGTATTTAGAGTTTATTTATCGGGATGAATCTTTAGCTTGTCCTTTGGAAAATTGCAAATTAACTTACAGGTTAATGGATGCGTATTTCAATTTGTTCTTTATTAAAGAAGAGTTTGCTGATTACTCTCTGATGAAGGATCAAATAGCTTATGGAGATAAGGTTTTACAGTCTGTTTTACCCTATTGGGAAAAAGGAGATATCTATAATACGATTAACGGAACTACTGGGGGGTATGCGTTAGATACGTATTGTATTTTAGGGTATGTGTATAAAGATTCTCTAATGCTTCCGAGTGTAAAAAAGAATTTAATAAATGACAATTGGATGAAAGATGATTACTACGTGCAAGATGATTGGAGAAATATTGCTGATGAATCTTGGTGTACTCGATTTTTGATACAGCAAGGAGAGAATGCTTCGGGAGTTATTCGTAAACAAGTTCAAGATATGTATACCTTTTTAGAAGGAAATCATACTGAGATGAATAAGGCAGTTGCCGTTATCCATATCCTTTACGTGTTGCATGATGCAAAGATGTATGATAAAGACTTTACCTATTTCCAAGATTATGTTGCTGCAAAAAGTGAGCTAGTAAATGAAGATATGCTGTATCAAGCTAATATTTTAGAGGTATTAAGTAAGACGCAGTATAACGATAAAGCCTTTTTGAAAAAGATAGCTGAAAGGTTGAAGAAAGGCCAACAGAGTGATGGTGGATGGTACTTAAAACCTGGAGTGAAGAATGGGCAAGTTTTTACGACGTTTAGAGCTGTGATTGCTTTGAATGCGTATGAGAAATATCAATGAACGAAACTTATTTAAGCGTGTAATCTCTTAATGATCCTATGCATAAAATGGATATTCTTTCTTACGAAGGAGAGCTTACAGAACAAGCCAAAGAAAGATTGACTAAGTCTCGAAAAACACCTTTTTCTGTGTACATTAAACTCTATGCAAAGTTAAAAAACAAAGTTTTTCTTCTTTCTCAGTAGCACACAAAACTATTTATAGCAGTTTATCCATAAAAGAATAAAGGGGGCGATACGTATCAAAAAACTCTTAAGTTTTATGATCATTCTTTTAGTTCTTTTGCTTCCTTTTTCTCAAGCTATAAACTTCCAGTATGATACTAATGGCAATACCATCCAGGATGATTCCTTCCATTACGAGTATGATGCTTTTAATCAATTAGTAAAAGCCTTTAATCTTTCAGGAACGCTGATAGAGCAATACACTTATGATGAGAACGGAAAAAGATTAACAAAGTATGAGCCTTTAATTAATCAAACGACGTATTACATCAATGAAAATTATATCTTGATTACCAATAGCTCGGGAAGCTTTGATTTGACGTATTATTATGCAAATGATCAATTAGTTGCTGTAGAGGATTACAGGAACAATACGCAATACTATCATCCTGATCATTTGGGAAGCACAACTTTAATTACAAATCAAACAGGAGATATCATTGAGGAAGATTCGTATCTGCCTTTTGGAGAACCAGAGCAAGCAAGCTCTTCTCTCTTAACGTATACAGGAAAAGAGCAGGATAAAGGCACAGGATTATTGTACTATGGAGCAAGATACTATAAACCACCTTGGTTCATTCAGCCTGATTCTGTAATTGCTGATGTTTATAATCCCCAAGATTTGAATAGGTATAGTTATGTGAGGAATAACCCGTATAAGTATGTGGATCCTACTGGGGAATTTCCATGGGATGTAGTCGATGTTGGATTATTTGTTTTGGATATAAAAACAGCAAGAGAAAATCCAAGTCTAGAAAATGTTGGATGGGCAGCTCTGTCAGCAGCATCTTTACTTCCTATACTGCCAAATGTTGCAGGATATGTAAGATATGGGGATAAGGCTTTAGACTTCACTAAAGGTTTGAATAGGGTAGAGAATGTTGGAGGAGAACTTTTGTCTCCTACAGCAAGAAATTTTAGAGAAAATGTTGGAAGATTGAGTGGAAGTGCTTTATCAAAGAGTGAAGAGGCTCATCATGTATTTCCTCAATCGAAGGAATTTACAGCGAGATTTGAGAAAGCTGGAATAAATATACATGATCCGCAATTTGGTGCAAGAGTTGATAAAACTGCCCATAAACAGTTTAGTTATGACTATAATAAAGATTGGAGAGAATTCTTCAAAGACTACCCAAATCCTACTCAGAAACAAATTCTTACACAGGGCGAAAAGTTAAGTAAAAAATATGGATTTACGATTAACTACAATACTCAAACGAGTATTAAACCAACAACAACAAAACCATTCAAAAGCAAAACAAGGAGACAAAACTAAAATGGAAGAACAAAAATTCCACAAATTAAATGAAGGGATAGCTACAAGATACATTACTTTAGAGGGAATGGGGCATAAGAATTGTAAGGATTTACAAGAATTTCTCAGAAAGCTAAAATCACAATCAAAAGATATTTTTTTTGTAATTGATCGTGGTAAGGAGCCTGGCGATCTTGCAATTGGTTCATGGGTAACAACGTTTTTTTCAAAAAAATTTATTGATGTCATTAGTAAAAATAATGTAAGAATAAATGCTTATCTTATTAGAACAAAGAAAGAAGTAAAGATGAATTATTTTTATGTTGAACCAATAAATTACCCAGTATATCACTTTAAAAAAGAAAGAAGCAAATGGTACCTGAAGAAAAATCCTTTAGCGAAAAATAACCTATACCAATGTCTTGGAAGTACCACAACTGATGAAGAAAATCTTTTTGATTTTTCTGATTATGATGGTTCAGATTTTTTTGGCGTCAAGGAGACTCGCTTTATCTTCGTCACACAAAAATTGAAAGAAGCAATTGAGAAAGCTAAACTGAAGAATGTTGTTTTTGATCCAGTAGTGAGGTATAAAATTAAATGAAATTATTAGATATTTTCAAACAAAAAAAGAAGAATTATTCTATTAATATTGAATTCTGTTGGATAAAACTTCCGAATAGTGAATTTAGGATAAAAGTAAATAAAAAAAATATTGAAGGATTATCTGATTTTGAATTATTACAAATGAATCACGAGCGAATTTGTGATTTCTGTTGCGATAAGCATACAGGTATAAGTAATTTTAATAAACTCAACAAGAGCCAAAGAACACTTTACTCTATATTCATAATAGTTGGAGATGTAAATAACGGGGGGTTTATCCAATTTTTTCAGAATACTAAAGATGAATTTTTTGATGGTGGTTTGATGGCTTTTACATTAATAAAAGATATAAAAACTCACAAAATATTTTCTGAAGCGATAATGATATATAAGAGAAATAAGAAATTTTTATCTGCAGAAGATTTAGATGCTCCTCTTAATAAATCTGATGAAAGAAGATTAGACAAGCTGGAAGAGAAATTTTATGATTTGGATGATGAAAGGGAAAAGAAGTTAATCCGGTATGTTAAGGAAAATTTATCAGACTTCATAATTATAAAGGAATGAATTATAATTGCGTCATTCATCCTTAGGGGAAAACTAAGGATGTTGCAAGCCAATACACAATCTCCAGATTTGGAGGGTGCTAGAGTAGAGGTACTAAAGAAGGTGATAAAAATAAAAAGAGGAAAACAAAATTGAATAAAATTTTACTTATTTCTATAATAAGTGTTGTACTATTAAGTATTCTATCTATAACATTAGCTGAAGAATCTGAAACAACTACTTCTGAAAGTACCTCTCAAGAAGACACTTCATTAGAAACAACTGAAGAATCTTTACAATCAACGGAAACTTCCGAAACACAAACTCTTCAGCGACAAGAAAAAGCAAAAGAAGGGGTTATCTTGGGAGAGATTGAAGGGTCTCCTTTACCTTTCATGCTTAATTCTATTGTTCCAGAACAAGAAAAGTTAAAGCAGAATAGCCAGTATATTGTCGATCTCTTCTCAGGTTCACTTACCTATGCCTATAACATTTATATCCCTCCTGGAACCAATAAGCTACAACCAGAACTTGCACTTGTTTATGCAAGTTATAGCACCTCTCAAAGGCCATCACAAACAGGGACGGGCTGGAGTCTTACGCAAAGCTCCATTCAACGCAACACCAATAATACCTTTAGCAATAACTCAAAAGATGATAGCTTTAGCCTTATTTTAAACGGTATCTCGGCTGATCTTGTATACATAACAAGTGAAAATCAGTTTCATACGACACAAGAGAATTTTCTCTCTATCCAAAACAAAAGCAACGGGAATAACACGAAAGGAGAATACTGGGTTGTAAAAACAAAAGATGGAACTATGTACCGCTTTGGATTTCAAGAAGAATCTGAAGCAATTTCTAACCAGTATCCTTATGTGAGTAAATGGTTCTTAGATCTTGTCAATGACAGTCACGGAAATCAAATCTTTTACAGATATCAAGAGGATCCCTATGTAAATGACACAGGATCTGTCTATCTTTCTAAGATCCTCTACAATAATGATCAACAGAGGAAAATAGATTTGACGTATGAGTCTGTACAAAGACAGGATTTCTGGACAGTGTATGAAGAAGGAGTTAAAGTAAGTGAAGCAAGAAGGTTAAGAGAAATTAATGTTTCTGTAGGCAATGCTTTAGTAAGAAGGTATGTTTTAGGGTATGTTGCTTCTGATACCAATGCTCGTTTTTTAATTAAAGAAATTACACAATATGGAAATGACTCCTCTGCTTTACCCCCTGTACAATTTACCTATAACACTATAACTATAGGCTGGACGCAAGATACAAATTCAAGACCCCCAGGATGTTTTGTCTCTAGAATTGGCTATGATCGAGGGTATAGAATGGTAGATGTCAATGGTGATGGCTTAGTTGATCTTATCTATGGAAGACAAAATGCCACAGGAAGTTGCACTTCTGCTGAGCGTTCAGCATGGATCAATAATAAAAGCGGCTGGACGCAAGATGACATTTGGGAGCCTCCTGTGTGTCTCACAAAAGATCACAATAATCCCGATGATGGTGTTACTTGGGATCCTGGATATCAACTAGAAGATCTTAATGGAGATGGATTAGTTGATATTTTCCTAAGTAAAGAGCCTGATGGAAGCCCGGGTATATGTGATAATGATACAAGAACTGCATGGATTAATAATGGAAGTGGTTGGCTTCAAGATGATAGCTGGGAACCGCCAATCTGCGCACTAGCTTATGATGGAAAAGATAAGGGGTATCGTTTTCTTGATTTAAATGGAGATGGATTAGTTGATATTGTCAAGGGATTTGGATCTGAGGGATGTGCTACTTCTGAGCGTTCAGCATGGATCAATAATGCAACCTATAATGGCACTACGAGATGGGTAGTGGATGATAGTTTTGAACCACCAAAATGTTTCATAAACTCTAATAGTCAGGATATTGGTTATCGCTTTAGTGATATCAATGGAGATGGATTAGTTGATGTATTTTATGGCAGGGAGAATATAACCGGAGACTGTGGTTCTGCACAACGCTCAGCTTGGCTGAATAATGGAAGTGGATTTTCCCAGGATGATAGCTGGCAACCGCCTGTCTGTTTCACTCGAGATTCAGATCTCATAGACCTCGGCTACCGCTTAGCAGATGTGAATGGTGACAGTTTAGTAGACATTGTCAGAGGGAGAGAAGACTTATCGGGTTGTCCTGCTAGTGGACGTGAAGCATTCATCAATACACTTACCTTGAATGGCGAAACACGATGGACTCGAGATGATGCGTGGAAACCACCCGTATGCTTTATAAGAGGTGATACGGGGGCGGAACGTGGTTACCGTTTAGTTGATTTGAATGGTGATAGAGCAGTAGATATTTGGTATGGAAGAGAAGATTACCCCACACCTACATGCACAGATCCTGCAAGAAGAGATGCTTGGATGAATAAAGCATCTAAGACCTATTTACTCAAAAAGATTACTACTGAATTTGGCGGAGGTATCATTATTGATTATACAAAATCTACAATCTTTAACAACACAGGAAAGAATACTCTCCCTAATCCTGGGAATAATAAAGTAGGAGATCTTGGATTTAACTTATGGGTTGTCGCTAATCTCACTGAAGATAGTATGACGCCTATCTCTACATTTAGTCGTGAAGTAAATTCCTGGGGGATTAATAATACGCCTAACAATTGGAACAGACTCGAGTCAATTACAGGTACTTCAGGATGGTTTTATAAATACACACTTGGAGAGAATGTTACGATTGATGAAAACACTATCTTAGAGCTTTGGGGTGGTGAAACAAGTGATGGAGATGGAGATTGCATTGGTTTTAGTGTGAAGTTGAAAATGGGTAATAGTGTAAATGATGCTTGGCTTAATACAAGTTTCTCAAATACTACGACAAATGCTCTGAATTGGAAAGACAAGATAGTAAGCACTACAAACTACTATCAATTAAATGTAACGGGGTTCTCACCATCAGTGCAGCTTAATGCCGGGAATACTTTCTATATTGAATTAAATCCAGCTGATTATACTGCTAATACTTGTGGTATTGTCGCAACAAATCATCTTTCAAGCAATGTAGAGAGATATCATGGGTATAGTGCATCAGCCCATCCCGATGACCCTATTGTGCAATTGCATACTCTACGTACTGTAACCATAGCAAATACTTCTACAGGAGCCAATCGTGTTGTCTCCTTAACAGCCTATAATTATAGTGGAGGATTTTATGACTATCCTACAAAAGAGTTTCGTGGATTTGGCTATGCTGAAGAAATCAAAGAAGATAAAAAAATACGCCATTGGTTTTATCAAGACAATAATAGAAAAGGCCTTGAATACAAAACAGAAATCTTAGATCCTCAAAGTGATCTCTATCAAAAAACAGAAAACCTATGGCACGATAATAGAACAAACGGATATGTTATTAATCAATTAAGAGCGACTGCAATATTTAGCTATGACAAAACTTTAAATCCAAGGATAACAAACATAACCTATAGTTATGATGAATTTGGAAATGTTATCTCCATAAATTATCTTGGAGATACTGCAATCATAGGAGATGAAAAATATGAACAGTTAAGCTATGTAACAAATCCTTCTCTTTGGATTGTAGATAGAATAAAGAATTATGCTCTCTATGACAATGATAGCATTACAAAGATAAGAGAAACAAAGTATAGTTATGACAACTTATCTTACGGACAATCACCCACGAAAGGAGATTTAACCTCAAAAGAAGACTGGCTAAGTGGGGGGAGTAATCCAATAACAAGTTACGCCTATGATTCCTATGGAAATAAGATAACAGAAACAAATCCAAGAGGACATACTACTCAATATGTGTATGGAATACGAGACACAACCAATACCTTCCCAGATAGAATGAGTAATGCTCAAGGAAACATTACCAATTATTATTATGAACTAGGAACAGGAAATCTTATTTCAATAATAGACCCTAATAATCAGGTAACAGACTATATGTATGATAGCCTGGGAAGAATTGCGAAGGAAATTTTACCCTATGATACTAATAGTTATCCAACAAAGCAGTATGCATATGAGTTTGATGGCATTGCTCCTGAAAAAGTGAAACGTATGCAGAGAGAGACGAGTGGAGCATCTGGGACTTTTGATATGTATCTCTTCTATGATGGCTTCGGGAAGCTTATCCAAGAAAAAAATGAAGCTACGAATAGTAGGCAGATTGTCATAGATACCTTTTATGATGGAGAGGGAAAAATTATCACGAAAAGTAATCCTTACTTTATCAATTTCTATGCGAATTACACAACCATAACGTATTCTGTCGAATCTACAAATCTTACCTATGATGTTTTAGGCAGAGTTATCAAGATAAAGAATCCTGATGGAATTTTTAAGAGCTTTAACCAGAGCCTTTGGAATATTACAGCATATGATGAGAATAATCATAAAAAGCTTTATTCCTTAGATGCACATAAACGCATCACAAGAGTAGAAGAATTTAATCCAAATATACAACTCACAACGTACCAATACAATCCTGCTGATCTCTTAGTAAAGATTACAGATGATAAAGGAAATACCTTTAACTTCACCTATGATTCTTTAGGAAGAAAAACAAAGATGCAGGATCCTGATTTAGGAAACTGGCTATATCAATATGATGCGAATGGAAATATCATCAATCAAACAGACACTAAAGGAAATTCTACTTTACTCCAATATGACATCTTGGATAGAGTAACCAATAAGACTTCAGCAAGTGGCATCATTAAATACTTTTATGATACTGAGACATTTGGCAAACTTACAAGAGTAAATCAATCTGGTTCTGATGCCTATTATCGATATGACAACAGACTTAGGCCTATTTCTGAAATAAAGATAATAAAGGATATCCAAACAACTACAACCTCTCAATATGATGCTATGGATAGAGTTATTTCCCAAAGCTTGCCTAATACTAAAGTGATAACGTATGCTTATAATGACCAAGGGTTAGTCAATGCAACTTCAGGGAAAATATCTTCTATCACCTATAACGAATTGAACAAGCCTCTTACACGAAGTTATAACAATAATCTCATAACGCATATGTATTATAACACAAACAATTTCAGATTAACAAATCTCGATACAGGTACGAAACAAAATCTTACGTATACCTATGATAATGTTGGCAATGTGTTGACCATCAATGATATCAAAAGGAATAAAGCAAGCACTTTTGTTTATGATTCCCTTGACAGGCTTACCTCTGCACAGAGAGTATCGTTAAATCCCGAAACAGAAGATTTCTCAATGAACTTTACCTATAACAGCATTGGAAATATTCTCATGATCATGCAAAACGGGGACAACTCTACATTTTCCTATGGAACTTCTCCTGTGCATGCACCCTTTACACTTATTATTACACCACTTCTTCTCAAAGTAAGTAATCTCTCTACAGTGTATGCAAACAATTCCCAAAGGATCTTCCGCTTTGTCATAACCAATAACAACAACACAAGCATGAATAACATCAGCTTTACTCTAGATACTGGACAAAGTAACATCACTTCAACTCAGAGTATTACCTTAAATTCTGCAGAAAGTATTTTTGTATATCCAGAGTACAGTTATACTGCCCCAGGAACCTATAGAGTAATCGCAACTGCACGCTCCGGTCCATTATCTGATACAAAGAGCATTGGCATAATCGTTCTTTCTCTTCTTCTCTTCCCTGCGTTTATTCCTTCCAAGAAGAAAAAGATAAAATTCTTCATAAGGAAAATATCAAACTCAGGAAAAGTAAAGTTAGGTTTTTTCTTCATTCTTGGGATTATACTCCTTATCACAGTTCCTTTCATTGCTTCACAAAATCAATCTATTGATATAACAACGAAACCATTATCTTTAGCAAATGGTTTAAGTACAATAAGTAATGATGCCCTTATAGAAGAAATGGGAAATGTTTCTCTTGAAAATCAAATAACAGAAGAGATTAATACTACAAATGTATCAGAAGCTATTGAAGCAAATCTTACAGAAGAAGAAAATCAGACGGCACAAGACACTTCCGAAACTCTTATTGCTTCAGTTATAGACCAGCCACCCTTTGGTTTAGACAGTAGCTCTCTTGGCTATGAATACTTAGACAATAATAACGTCTTGCATATGTGGAATGACTATGATGATTATTATTTCAACACAACTTCTGGAATTCAGTTAACGAATCACTACAATGAATATTGGACTAAAAATGTACTTTGCATTGGCTACTTTAATGCAACCGATTGGAATAATATTAAATGCGTCGATAAATTAACGAACTTTAATCAAAGTGTTGTTTCTGATGGTGCAACGTTTATCAATTACACGTTATGGAAAAATATCAGCTATTTATCTTATAATTTTAAAGTTACTTTAAGGTATAATTTAGAACTTGGAAAAGATAAGATAAGGATTCAGCCTTTTGTTACTAATCTAGGTATTTCTATCCCTCAAAATCTAGGATTTGCTTGGCGTGTAGAGGATATTCATATTGGTTATACTTATCCCGATGATTTCTTAACCGTTTTGAATAAAAGCAACCAAATTACAGAATACGATAACTTAAGTAATAAACCCCTGAATAAGGTCTTTACGAATGTAAACATCTATCCCTTTTATATCATTGATGACATTCCTCCCGTTTATGAAAGTAATGGATCTGTGCTCTTTGAATGGGATAATAGTTTAACCTATCGCTTAATCGTGAAAGATGAATCTCTTTTCTATAATGCTCCTGTTACTCTCGCAATACAAGTAGGCTCTCTTGGAAGTGGACAAGAACTCTCTACTACGTTCTTCTGGCATGATGCTCCTTGCTCTGTGAATTGTCAGGGAGGGAATAGCATTACAGGAGCAAGCAGCAGCTGTACTAATTGTACGGGAATTGAGCCTGAAGATAAACGGTTGATGAGATGCAGAGTAGATACGTCTTTTGGTGATGGAACGTGTACAACAAGCGCAGGATGTAAGTTAAAGTGGCAATATAACCAAACAGATCAAGGAGGAGCTTTTGTAAATATTCCTGATTATGACAGTACTGTATGGACGAGGATTATGTGCAATGCTACCTTAGGAATAAATGGTTGCGAAATAGGATCTCCAGCAACCGATGTTTGGAAATATCAATATCCTATTTGCAAAGAACAGTATATTACAAAAGTAAGATGCAATTTCAATGGTAATTACATTAGCTCAACATCTGATTTTACTTGTGTTGATACTTTAACTCCTAACCATTATTTCGAGAGTGATAACTCTTCGGGGAGTGTTCCTGAAGGAATGTTAGTGATGACAGGAGTGCGATGGTTTGATAATGGAACGTTAGACACTGCTGTTTTAAGGACAAATAAAACAGGTGTATGGCAGAATGAGAGTTATCTTAAAATTACACCTTCTCCAGCGTGCCAAGACGAATGTGACCAGGAAAACTGGAAATGGGCGAACATAACAATAAGTACAGCAGGATATAGTGGAAAAAACATTTGCTGGCAACAATGGGCTAATGATACCAACAATAATTGGAATACAACGATGCAAGCAAGATGCTTTGATGTAAGTGTTAACGAAACCGATGGAGGTTTAGCAATTGAACAGGGCATTAGAAATGCTCTTCCTAGCGCTTCTATCTTTACCTATCAACAAATATACACGATTAATGCCTCTACAGGAACGCAAAGCAAAGGAAAATTTGATAAAGTTGCTCTCTGGAAGAACCAAACCTGGGCATTCAATTATGTAACAACGGGAGAAAGCTTTACTAATATCGGTAATTTAGGCAGAACGGTTATGATTTGGGAGAACAGTAGCTTAAGTTCTAACCAGATTACACATCAAGTAGAAGTGTTGATAAATTCAACAAGAGGCTAAAATGAAACTCAAAACCTATTTTCTTGTTTTATTGGCAAGTTTTCTTTTTACCTATGGCCTTAATTTTATTACCCGAATCATAGAGTTTAATGGAAATTATTGGTCAGTGCCTTTACTATTTTTAGGATTAACAATTTTTTTTCTTGTCCTTTTTAAAATAATAGAAAAAAAATCTTGGAGAGAATATGGAATAAAAAAAATAACAACCCATGATTTTAAGCTTAGTTTTGTGTTTCTTTTCTTGTTATTCCCTATTGCTTTTATTGGGAGGCTTTTTGATCCTGGTTTTGATCTCTGGTATGCAAAGCAAAGTGGATTATTAACTTTTAGCGGATTATTTTTTATGTTTCTGCTGATGCCGTTCTATGTTTTCAAAGAAGAGATTTTTGAACGATCCTTAATTCAGAGTAAACTCTCACAGCATTATTCTAAAGTGTTATTGGCAATTCTTATCAGTTTAAACTTTTCCTTGGTGCATTTTTATGTAACAAAAGAAATGAGCCATATTGTTTCTACTGTTATTTCTGTTTTCTTTGGATCTTTGGTTTTAATCTTTTTATATGAAGCAACAAAGAACGTTTTTGCAACGATGATTTGTCATTTAGTGTATAATTGCTTGATTGTCTTTCAGATTTATTTACATGCCCGTAACTTGTTTTTAGCTGAGAATATTTTTTGGATTCTTTATGGAATTCTTTTCTTTTTAACGGTGTATACTGCAGTTAAAGAGATAACGAATGTGAAATCCGTAAAGATGCAGCTTAGATGGGATGATTATGTATTCTTTCTTGTTTTTGTGAGTTTGCCTTTGCTTCTCTATTTCTTTTTATGAAGGATTCTATCCTTTTTATCTTTTCTCAGTAGCACACAAAACTATTTATAGCAGCTTATTCAATAAACACATTACATAAAGGGGGGAAAGCTAATTAGAAAATCTTTCTTAGCATTTAGTTTAATTCTC
>Ga0209541_10002757_pt1 | contig 32909 bp, 40 predicted proteins | sample RifCSPlowO2_01_FD_184027 | JGI IMG/M metagenome (GOLD analysis project Ga0209541, IMG submission 184027) | Groundwater microbial communities from Rifle, Colorado - Rifle CSP2_plank lowO2_0.1 (SPAdes) (version 2) | ecosystem: Environmental > Aquatic > Deep subsurface > Groundwater | place...
TATAATCTGTTCGAGCCTTGGCGCAGTTAAGTAAGAACTTGAATTGTAGAAATAAAGGCTGCTTGGATAAATATCATCCTGTTTTTTTTCACAGCCAATTAATGGCATTGCCATGGCAGCAGCGCCATACTGCAGCATCATTCTTCTTGTAAGCTCTTTCATGTTATTTTTTCCAACTTAGCTTGTTAATGATATTAGTGGTAGTTTGGCAATTTTAAACCTTTCTCTTGACAGTATGTGCTTATCCACCAAAACAAAAAATTTATTAACAATAAATCCAAAACTTGCTTTATGAGAGAAACTTTAGTTGATTTTTTAAGGGGCGAACAAGGGTACCACATTATTGAAAAAGATAACGCCAAATACTTATTGCGGCCTAACAGTTCAATTGCAGCAAAGATGGTTGATGATAAATGGGTCACTGATCCAACTCAAGATGAGATGATAAGGTATAGCCGTTATTCAGGAAGAGGCTATCCCTCAATGTTATGCGATGGTGGCTCTGATCTGACAAATGGGCCACTCCCAAAGCCTAAGACTTAGTAAGCTTTCCCAAAAATAACAATAAGCTTTGCTTCTTTGCCGCAATTTATGCACTTGCCCAGCTTCTTTGGCTGTCCAAATGGAATCAGCCTGGATGTTGCTCCATTGGTCTTATTTTTTATGTCATCTTCGCATTCTATGCTGCCGCAAAAATTGGCATTTACAAGATTCCTAGCTTTCAGCTGATTTGCAAAATCATTCCAGCTTTCCGCAAAAACAAGGTTTCCTTTCAGGAATTTCTTTGCCTTCTCAAACAAGTGGTTCTGGATATACTCTAAGGTTCCCTTCACCTTTTTGTCTAATCCGCTTATCTTTACTGCCTCTTTTTCATTTGTATCCCTTCTGACCAAAACAACTTGATTTTTTTCAATATCCTTTGGGCCTATTTCCACCCGTATCGGAATTCCTTTTAGCTCCCACTCATTAAATTTCCACCCCGGGCTGTAGCCATCCCTGTCATCCAGCTTAACATCATAACTTTTTAATTTTAGCTTTATTTCGTTTGCTTTTTTGATTATTTTTTCTTTATTTGTGCTATCGTATATTGGGACTATAACGACCTGTACTGGAGCAACTTTAGGCGGCAATACAAGACCCTTATTATCAGAATGCGTCATGACCAATGCGCCTATCAGCCTGGTGGAAAATCCCCACGAATTCTGCCATGGCAATTTCTCCTTTTCATCTCTGCCTAAAAATCTGATTCCAAAAGCCTTGGCAAAATTCTGGCCGAGATTATGGGATGTGCCCATCTGCAATGCCTTGCCGTCGGGCATTAAGGCTTCCAGAGTATAAGTCCTTTTTGCTCCGGCAAACCTTTCCTTATCTGTCTTTTCGCCCCCTAAAACAGGTATCGCAAGCAGCTCTTCGCAGATTTTTTTGTACTCATCGAGATACATTTTAGCTTCTTTTTCGCATTCTTCCTCTGTTTCGTAAACACAATGGCCTTCCTGCCATAAAAACTCCCTTGTCCTCAGAAACAATTTTGTTTGCTTGACTTCCCACCTTAACACATTGCACCATTGGTTTAGCCTTAAAGGCAAGTCTCTCCATGACCTGATCCATCTTGAATAAGAGTCATACATTATTGTCTCGGAAGTCGGCCTTATAGCATACTTTTCCCCTTCCTCTTTTTCAGTTATCCACGCTAATTCAGGAGCAAATCCTTCTGCATGCTCTGCCTCTTTCTTAAAGAATTTTTCAGGTATAAGCAACGGAAAGTATGCATTTTCGACTCCAATCTTCTTAATGTTCTTGTCAAAATGATTCTGTATTTTTTCCCATATACTATAACCCCTTGGCTTTATCACCATAAATCCTTTGATGGGAGAATGCTCTGCAAGCTCTGCCTTAATAACCACTTCATTATACCACTCAGAAAAATCTTCTGATTTTTTTGCCTTGATCCCGAGCTTTTCCTCTTTATTTGCCATCAAGACAGCATATTGAGATTTTGTTTATAAAGATTTTGCTGCAGAGCGTTTTGATAAAAGATATTTCACCATTCAGGAAATGGGGTGTAATGAGTAACATTGTCTAAACTGCTATCCCTTAAGGAATATATCAATTTTCCCTTCTCCTCTTTGTTCTTATGTTTTGGAATAGCTTGAACTTTTTGGATAAAGGCCTTCATCTTTTCCACAGTAACTGGATGGAATACAGACTCCATATAATCGGTTCTACCAACCATATAAAACTGTTTGGGTTTGCAAACCTCATCGGTGCAGCCTTCTGCTGGTTCAGTATGTGGCGCTCCCAGCCCATGGGCAATTTCATGTATTGATGTTGCTATAAACAACGGCATTATATCCTTTTCTGTGCGGGTTTCTTTAATCAGTCCGGGGGTCCAAATATAACCAAGATGCACTTTAGCCTCATCGTTGGAATAAGGCAAAGAAGGTATACTTTGCTTCATAACCAAATAATCTGCTTCATTAAGAGTAAACTGGCCATACGATCCAAGATATGATAGAACTATTTGACTTTCTGAATAAATCATCAATATATCCAATCCAGACAGCTCAGGGAAGGTTTTGATTTCCTCAGCTCTTTTGAAGCTTATCCCAACATTATCAAACGCCTTTTTTGTCTCAACTATAATCTGTTCGAGCCTTGGCGCAGTTAAGTAAGAACTTGAATTGTAGAAATAAAGGCTGCTTGGATAAATATCATCCTGTTTTTTTTCACAGCCAATCAAAGGCATTGCAATAGCAGCAGCGCCATACTGAAGCATCGCTCTTCTGGTTAGGTTTTGCATGTTATTTTTTTGAAATTAAAGTGCCAAGTTTTTAGGCATATTCATTCATAGCAGACCACAAACTGGCTTCGAGCGTTTCAATTATCCTTCTTATGGGCTCTCTGCCTACTGACATCCTTATCAGATTTGGCGTAATCCCCTTGTCCAGCCTTTTCTGCTGGTCAATTGCCAGGTGGGTTGTTCCTGCGGGATGCGTAAAACCGGTTTGCGGCATTCCCAGGCTAACCTTATTATAGCCAACTTGGCTGTGAGCGACAGCATCAATAAATCTGGATGCATTTTCCATATCTCCAACTAATTCAAAAGAAACCATTGCTCCATACCTATGCATTTGCTTGTTTGCAATAGCCTTGTTTTTTTGTGATCCGGGATAATAAACTTCTTTTACAGAATCCTTGAGCTTAGACAAGTAATCTACAACTTGTTCCGCATTATCGCAATGTCTTTCCATCCTTTCAGAAATGGTTTGAATGCCCCTTTGTATGTTGTATGCCTCGTCTGGTGACAGAACACCGCCAAAATTGCCTCTTGAGCGCAGCAGCCCTCCAATTCCTGGGCAGCTTATAAATTGTGAAGGTCCTGTTGCGCTTCCACCCATGCAGTCTCCATGCCCATTAATGTATTTTGTTAGGGAATGAACTACAATATCTGCTCCAAGCTTTAATGGGTTCTGAAGGTATGGTGTGGCAAAGGTATTGTCAACAATGACCAAAGCATTGTAATCTCTTGCTATCCGAGAAATGCCTTCAATGTCTCGTACTGCAAGCGTGGGGTTTGCCGGTGTTTCAAAATATATGAGTTTTGCGTGAGGATTAGCTTTAAATGTGTTCTTCACATTTTTTAGATCAGAAGCATCAACTTCCACAGCGCTTATTCCCTTTAAACCTAAATCTGAATTATTAAATCCGTCTGTGCATCCGTACAGCACTTTATCTGTGATCATTGTGTCTCCAGAATTCAGCAATGCCATCAGAGTATGGGATATAGCAGCCATGCCGCTGCCAAATGCCGATGTTTGCAATGGGCTTTTCCTCAAAATATCAATTAGATCTGGCACAGCAATATCCTCAAAAAAATGCCTGCCTTCCAAAAGTGTTATTATATTTTCAAGCTCTTTGACTGTAGAATTGGCAAATCTCCTGTAAGTATCATGCATTATCTCTCCGGCAAAGGATGCTCTGGCTTCTTCATTGCTTTTAAATGAATAAGCAACTCTCCGGTCTATTATAGGAAGCTGGTTTAAAACTGATATTGTGGTTAACTCTTCTAAATCTGGAAGTTTGCAGCTTAAATTTGTCAGAACAGCATCTTTAGTCTTATACCAATCTTCCTGCCAGTTATATTTGTAGTTAACCATTGGCCCTTTAAACTGATTGGAAGTAATGGCTGGACGCTTAAAAATGTTTCTGAATGGATTTTATGCTAGATATGGATATGTCAACGACTAAAAAAGAAAGGCTTATAAAATTAATAATTTAAAGATGAAAAAATGGCAAAACCGAATATTGCAGTCATCTGGTTTCCAGGCAATAACTGCGAGGCAGAGACTTTAAGCGCAGTCAAGGCTGCTGGAATGGATGGCAGTATTCTAAGATGGAATACAAATGAAGATATTTCAAAGTATAACGGATTTGTTATTCCTGGCGGCTGGGCTTATGAGGACAGGATAAGGGCAGGAGTCATTGCGGCAAAGGACCCTGTTATGAAAATGATTAAAGAAGAAGCGCAAAAAGGCAAGCCGGTCTTAGGCATCTGCAATGGCGCCCAGGTATTAGTGGAAAGCGGAATCATTCCGGGTTTGAAGGATAAAGTTGAGATGGCTCTCGCGCCGAATATAAACCCCATAATATCAGGCTACTATAACGCATGGGTTTGGATAAAAAATGCTCAAACTAAAAACAGGACCGCATTCACAGGCTCATTGGAAAAAAATGAGGTTTTGCATTTGCCGATAGCGCATGGGGAAGGCAGGTTTGTTACAAAAGATAAAGGGTTGATAAAGCAATTAATAAAAAACAGGCAAATAATTTTTCAATATTGCGATAACAGCGGGAAGGTTGAGAATAAGTTTCCAACAAATCCCAATGGCTCTATGCTGAACATTGCTGCTGTCTCAAATATAGCTGGGAATGTCATGGCAATAATGCCTCATCCAGAACGCGCAATATGGCAGAGGCAGCATCCGGAGTTGGAAAAGGCAGATAAATTGACCAATAGTATCAAGCTGTTTTCGTCAATGAAAGAGAGTATCCGAAATAAAAAGTAATGGAACAGTCTAAAATTATTGACTAAATCAGATAATATTCAGCAAAAAATGGCAACAGCAGAACTATTTGTGGGGTTAAAAGTCCCGGATAATGTTGCTCTTACTGCTTTCCATACGCTTCATAGCATGGGCTACAATAGCTTAAAGAATTTGGAAAGGCAAGATTACTATAAGTTTGAATTTTCCGGCGATAAAAAGGCATTTGAAAAAAAAATCAGCCAGGTTGATATATTAATAAATGCAAACAAGCATAAATTCTCTTTTTCTTCTGAAGATAATGGCAAAAACAGCGGCAGAATAAGCATACTGGTCCAAAACTTAGGCACCGATTCTAGATTGTTGAGAACACTAAAAGAAAGGCTGGGGTTTAAAAATCTAAAAAGCGCTGAAAGAGGCGTTTTATGGACAATGCATTTTGATGGCCATGCCAATTCAGAAGACACTGCTGTTGAGATAGCCAAAGGATTGCTGATGAACGAGAACTATCAAACTTTCAAGGTTTTAAGTAGACAGAATAGGTTATGAGCTAAGAAAAATAGATATTATCTTCTGTAAGATATACTTTTAAAAAATCAACTGTTTCAATAAATTTAGGGTAATCACCGCTAGAAAGATTAATATATCTGTTGTGCTTAAATTTACCAATAAGAAGTTCACAGAATTGAAAAATGATCCACTACCAAAATGACCCGTTTCTTAAAGCAGCTTACTCTGTTTTTAAGCCTTTGGATCCTGAAACTTTAAAGGTAGTAACAGACTGGCTTAGGTATCAAGAAAGAACTGGAAAAGAGATTCCTGTAAAGTTTGTGCGGATTTATATTACGCCATATGGAAAAGTAGCATTGGATAAATCAGAACTTCCCATCTATGAGTCTGTATTAGATCAAGATGGCGTTTTGCATAAAGTCCATAGGCAAACTGGAATTTCAATTACTGCTCTAAATGAATTGGAAGAAAGGTTAGAAATTCAGCAATATAAAGATAAAGAACAAAATAAAGAACAAAATGGCCCCCTGCAAAGGCTAAAGCAAAGTATCCGGGCAATTCTGTGAGCAAAAAACACATTATAAAAATGTTTAAAAGAAATAACGAGGATATATCCAAACTGCTGGTTTCCAAATAAAGCCATAAAAAAGCTGTATGAACAATGATAAACGTAAACAATGCTTGTTTTCTCAAAAAGAGGCATATTTCTGTTATTAGTATACAGTAAAATATTTATATACCGCTCAATAGCAGCTAAATATATAACAATCAGTAATTAATAAAACAAAAGTAGGGGTGCATTATATGTCAGAAGAAAAAATCCATGAACATCATGACGAACATAAAGAGCATCATGAAAAAAAAGACGAGAAGATAAAGTTTGAGATAAGCAAAGTTAGGATATGGCAGGGGCTTACTGTCCTTTTTGCTTTGATTGCGATATACCTTTGGTTTAATCCTTATTTTGGCAGCGATGCAGGACAAGTTCAGGTTCCAACTGGAGCAGCACAAGGCCAGGGCCAGCAGTTGCCTGCAAGGCAGAATATAGATTTGGATGACGACCCTGTTTTAGGCAGCAAAGATGCCAAGGTAACAATAGTCTCATTTGAAGATTATCAATGCCCATTCTGCGGCAAGGCTTTCCAGCAAACATTCCCTCTGATTAAGAAAGAATATATAGACGCAGGCAAGGTAAAAATGGTTTTTAGAGATTTCCCGTTAGGTTTCCACCAAGAAGCCCAGCCAGCAGCTGAAGCTTCTGAATGCGCTGATGAGCAAGGAAAGTTCTGGGAATATCACGATGGATTGTTTAATAACCAGCAAAACTTGGGGCAAGCGCTTTATTTGCAACTGGCAGGAGAGCTTAAGCTTGATGCAAATAAATTCAAACAATGCTTAGACAGCGGAAAATACAGGCAGGAAGTGCAGGATGACTTTGCTTACGGAAGCCAGGTAGGTGTTTCAGGAACGCCAACATTCTTCATAAATGGTTTACCGCTTGTTGGAGCCCAGCCATATCAGGCTTTTAAGCAGATAATTGATGCTGAGTTAGCGAAATAAGTGGGCAAAATAGGAAAGGTTAATAAGATAAAAACAAAAACAAAGATAAAAATGAAAAAAACAATGGTATTAATGGCTGTTTTGGCTATAGTTGCATTGCTTGTGTTCGGATGCACCCGCGGCCCAAATTATAATTATCCAACAGGGGGGTATGCAGCATATGGGCAGCAAGGCCAGCCAAGCCAAGGCTATGTTGGCGGTGGCTGCGCAGTAGCAGGGCCCGATCCCAGCAATGTGGATATTTCTGAGCCGGCTGCAGCAGTTTGATAAAAAATGGCTTTGAGCAAGGAAGAAGTTGAAAATATTAGGCATGAGAGTAAAAAGGCAGAACATAAACCCAAGATAGAAGCGAAGCCAAGAAACAAAAAAATAGCCTATATATCCGCTTTCTCAGCTATATTTATCCTAGCTATTGCAGTTTTTGGCTATAATTTCTTCCAATCAAAAAAACCTGGATACCTTGACGGTTTTGCGCAATGCCTTACTGAGAAAGGGGCTGTTATGTATGGAGCATCATTCTGCAAATACACCCATGGGCAAAAAGGCATGTTTGGAAACTCCGTAAATTTTTTGGATATAAGGGACTTTACTGAAGATCAAAATGTCAGAGTAACCCCAACATGGAAAATTAACGGAGAATATTATGAAAATGTGCAGTCTCTGGATAGGCTGTCTTTGGTTACAGGATGCGCAATAAGGCGATAAAATGGATATTCTAAAACTATTGGTGCCTAGTATAGCATTCATCATCTTAGCCCAAAATGCGTTTTCCCATCTTGCTGCGGGGCAGGATAAAGCTCTTAATGGGTATCTGATAGATTTTGGCTACGATCCTGCTGAGCCAATAGCAAATGAAAAGGCAGTTTTTGCAGCAAATATATTAAATGGCGCGGCAAAAGAAGCAATCAACTCTGACAGTGTATTTGTCAGGATTTCTTCCTCAAAAGAGTCAGTTTTTGCGGGCAACCTTAATCCAGAGAATGGAAGTGTTGCATTTACTTTTGCCTTCCCTTATGGAGATTCCTATGAAGTGGCACTAAAGTTTTTTAAAGATGGCGATATATTAGCTCAATCAGCATTTGGAATAGATGTTAAACCTAAAAAAGTGCCCATATACCTCAAAATAATATTTGGAGTATTAGCTCTCTCAGCATTATTTTTTGTTTTCAGAAAATTAAATCAAAAATCAAGAGATGGCAGGATCCATATAAACCTAAGAAGATGAAATTTGAAATAAAAAAAGGGCTTTTCTTTAATGCTCTTGGGATGGCAAGTAAAAGCAAAAAATCATTGCTTTACGTAGCTCTTGTAGATGCGCTTTTCCTCGCAGCTTTGTTCGTTTTTCAGAAGATTTTTAGCGTGATAAGCTATGCTGTTGCAGGCCGGCAGATGTTTAGCCTGATACTGCCTCTTGCGCTTATCTATTACCTCGCCTTGCTTTTTATTTACTCCATATCTAAATACCTTGTCCTTAATCTGATAGAATCGTCTTTTGCAAAAAATAAGCTGGATTTCAGCAGAATCGGAAGATTTTATTTCTTGAACATAATGCTTTTTGTCTTGCTACTCCTTGCCTTCTTTTTGCTTAGCTTTATTGCTGCAAGCGTAAAGGAAGAGATAGCGCCGTATGTTTCTTTGCTGATTTTATTGGTTTACTTTATGTTTGCATATGCTGCAGTTAATATAGCGCAAATCCTGTTCTATGAAGGCAAAAACATTATCAACAGCTTGATTATCAGCATAAAATCATTGGCAAAAATAAGGCGCTATTATGGGACTTACCTTGTTATCTTAGCTGCATTCGCTGCAATATTTGTGTTGTTTGGCATTTTTGGAAGCTTGTTAAAGCTTACACTGTTCCAGGATTATAGCTCACTGCTGAAATACGGGGATATGTACACAATAATCTTTGTCCATGCTGCAGGTATAGTCTTCTATATTGCAGTTTTTTTCAACAGGCATTATTTTTATAGTATTGTAAAGGAAAAGTTTTTGAAATAGGGTTCTTGCCAGCAATAAATCAAAAAAAACAATTAAAAAATAATTTTAATAATAGAAAAATATTCTTGACAAAAAATGATGATAATAGGATATAACGCCTAAAAAACCAGATAAAAATGTTTATCCATAACATTGATCCAGTTTTATTGAAGCTAGGGCCATTTGAAATACGTTACTATGGCCTGTTTTTTGTCCTTGGGTTTATCATTGCTTATTTCCTCATTAATTATCTGGCAAAAAGAAAAAAAATCAACTTAACCAAAGATGATATTGCCGATTTTTTATTGTATATAATAATAGGCACTATAATCGGAGCTAGAACATTCTACATCCTGGTATACAATCTGCCCTTCTATCTGCAGAACCCATCTGATATCCTGGCAGTATGGCATGGCGGCCTTAGCTTTCATGGCGGCCTGATTGGAGCGGTTATAGCAGCGCTTTATTTCTGCAAAAAGAAAAAAATAGATTTTTATGCGCTGGCAGATATTGCAGTAATGCCTCTGGCTTTAGGCCTGGCTTTGGGAAGAATAGGCAATTTTACAAATGGCGAGCTTTACGGAAGAATAACCGATGTTCCATGGGCAGTTAAGTTTCCAGATGCTGAAGGATTTAGACATCCAAGCCAGATTTATGAATCATTCAAGAATCTATTGATATTTTTTGCCTTGTGGACAATAAAAGACAGAAACCTTCCAAAAGGGCTAATGTTTTGGCTCTTTATAACAATGTACTCTGCTTTGCGCTTTGCCATGGAGTTTTTCAGGCAGCCGGATGAGCAATTAGGATTTATAATAAGTTTTTTAAGCATGGGGCAGGTCTTGAGCATTGTTACATTTTTAGTTGGTATGGCATTCATGTATAGGATAGTTTATAAAAACTGAGAATAATTGCAGGATTTAGATATTAATCCAGATTTAAAATAAATCTTATGTTAAAATGATTGTTGACAACAAGAAAATTGGGTTTGGGCTTATTGTGTTAGGCTTAATGTTTGCTGTTATATTGATAATATTTAAAATTCAGATTGATAATCTAACCAATTCTTTAATGATTTTTAGCGGAGGCAGCTGTTTTCTGGAAAATGGTGAATGTGTTCATGAACAAAAAATTTTGCCACTTATTCTTGGCACAATTTTAGTGATAATCTCTTTGGGCTTTGGACTTTATCTAATCTTATTTTCAAAAACTACAAAATCTTTCGAGAATACCCAGAAAGATATTCTGGATACAATCAAATCTGCTAAGCATGTGGAGCTAAAGGAAGATAGATTTAAAATCCTGCTTGAAGGCCTGGATGAGAATGAGAAAAAGATTATAATGGCTGTAAAAGAGCAGGACGGCATTTCACAATCTACTTTGAAAATTAGGACAGATTTATCCAAGTCTAAGCTTTCTATGACACTGTCTCAGCTTGAGAGCAAAAGCTTAATTTCAAAAGTAAAAAAAGGAAAAATAAACAATATTTTCCTGAAAAAAGTTTTCTAAGGGCTTTATTTGCGCTTATGAACGGTTATGAACTATAAAATGCCTGGAAGAGCCTTAAATTCCCTGGATTTAGTGATAGTTTTGAAGGTTAATTATATATACGAGGTTATTATTATACTTAAAAGATGAAAAAAATTACAGCAAAAATAGAAGGTATGCACTGCGGCAGCTGCGAAGTTTTGATAGAGCGCAGCTTTAAGAAAATACGCGGAATAGAGAAAGCCAAAGTCAGCCATGCAATGGGCGAAGCAGAATTATGGTGCTCTAAAGAACCCAATGAAAAAGAGCTTAATGATGCTATAAGGGAGCATGGCTATTCTGTTTCTGAATTGCGCGCAGAGAGTGATAACGCATTAGATGATAAAAACAAGCAAAAAAGCAGCAATGCTTATAAGTTTGAGTTTAAAAAGGAACACCTCCATACAGGCGCGATATTTCTTGTTATCCTCGGCATTTATCTGTTCCTTAAGCAGTTCAATCTTTTGCCAAGAATAGGCATCTCAGATAATATGGGCTATGGAGTGATTTTTTTAATTGGCCTGGTTGCCGCCCTCTCAACATGCCTGGCTGTAACAGGAGGACTACTGCTCTCAATCACAGCAAAATACAGCCAACAGCATCCAAATTTAGAAGGATATCAAAAATTTAAGCCGCATATATACTTTAATATTGGCAGAATTGTTTCGTATACCCTTCTTGGCGGCCTGATTGGATTGTTTGGCTCAATCATAACGCCTTCTATCAAAACAACAGGAATTTTAACTATTGCCGCAAGCATTGTCATGATAATTTTAGGCCTGAATATGCTAAACCTTCCCTGGTTTGCAAGGTTCCAGCTCAAAATGCCAAAGTTCATAGCGCATAAAGTTTATGAAATGAACCCTAACAAAAAAGCAGCGCCTTTTATGTTTGGCGCATCTACTTTCTTTTTCCCCTGCGGATTTACACAGGCATTGCAGCTATATGTTTTAAGCAAGGCAAGCTTCACAGTAGGGGCTTTAACAATGCTTATATTCTCATTTGGAACGCTTCCTGCGCTTGTTTCATTAGGGGCTGTTTCAAGCTTTGCTAAAGGGACATTCCTCAAAAGGTTTACAAAATTTGCAGCAGTTCTTGTTATATTGCTCGGGATTTTCAGCATTAATAACGGCTTGGCGTTGACAGGGACTAACATTGATTTTGGCAGCTTACTTCCTTCAGTAAAAGCACAGGATAGAAGTGATATTAAAATTGTTGATGGCAAGCAGATTGTTGAGCTTACTGTCAATAGCCTTGATTACTATCCTGCTCAATTTACAGTCCTGGAAGGTGTTCCAGTTGAGTGGAGAATAGATGGCAGAAATGCGCAAGGCTGTGCGCAAGTTATCTCAGTTCCAAGCTTAGGAATTATAGAGTATCTGCCCAGGGATAAGATAAAAACAATAACATTCCTTCCAAAACAAGCAGGAACGATAAAATTTACCTGCAGCATGGGGATGGCGGGCCCGGGTTATTTTAATGTAGTTCCAAACACACAGGGCATCAAAGGCGCAAAGTTGGAAGCCGAACAGCCACAGCAGCCAGCTGCAGCAGGAGAGGTTCAAAAGCTAAACATGGAAATTTCAAGAGAAAAAGGCTTTTATCCCAACACATTCAGAGTTAAGAAAGGCATTCCTGTTGAATTGGAAATAGATGCTAAACTTCAGCTTGGCGGTTGCATGAGCGTGCTGTTAATTCCTGAGTATGATGTTACTCACCGCCAAACATTGGGAAAATCAGTTGTCAGATTCACTCCAACAAAAGAAGGCACAGTCCCATTCACATGCGGAATGGGGTCTAAAATGGGAGAATTTATTGTCGTAGCTTAGTTTGAAATAAACAGAATCAGGCATTGAACAATGAAAAAGATAATTAAAATTCGAGGAACTCATTGCCAGGCATGCAAGGCTTTAATTGAAGACGTTTGCAGCGAAATCAAAGGGGTTGTTTCATGCAATCTCGATTATAAAACAGGCGATCTGGAAATTGAATATAATTCTAATTTTAATTTTAAAAAACTAAAGGAAGAAATAGCGGCTTTAGGCAATTATACTGTATCGAATTAATCCAGTTATAGCAAATGACTTTAATAATCGTAACTTGTAACTGTAAAAAGTCATTTGCTTATTAGGAAAAGATATTACAATATGAAAAATAACTTACGAAAATTAATGTCTTTTCCTATAAATTCGGTTAAAGATGGGAAAAGCAGCTAAAGAAGGGTTAAAAAACCGCAGTATCCATGACCAAAGTATTGGGAAGGCTATCATCCAGATTTCCGGAATGCACTGCGCTTCCTGCGCTCAGGTTATTGAGAGAGCGCTCTCCAAAGCAGAAGGTGTCGCAAAAGCAAGCGTTAATTATGCTTCTGAAAAGGCTGCTATAGAATTTAACAAAAGCAGAATTGATGAGAACTCTTTAAAGAATATAATCCGAAAAACAGGCTATAAAGTCTTAGAATCCAGCTCCGGTGATATAGCAGGCATAAAATTAAAAATAATTGGGATGGACAATCCTCATTGTGTTGCAACAGTTGAAAATGCCCTGAATGTGATCCCCGGAATAATCTCAAAAGAGCTTTTTGTCAATCAAAATGCCTTCATCAGATACAATCCTTCATTTGCAAATATCGAAAAAATCAAGGGAACCGTAAGAAAAGCCGGCTATGAGCCAGTAGAGCAGACTGGATTAGCAGCGGATACTGAAAAAGCAGCAAGGCAAAAGGAGATAAAAAGCCTTAAGCTGGAAGTTATTACTGGCTTTATCCTAAGCATTCCGATATTTGCGCTTTCGTTCCCGGAATGGTTTAATCTGACACTTCCTTACCAGAACCACATTCTTTTCATTTTAGCAACCCCAGTCCAAATAATATTAGGCAGCCGCTTTTATTTTGGGGCTTATGTTGCTTTAAGGAATAAAACAGCCAACATGGATACTTTGATAGCCATCGGAACATCGGCAGCATATATCTACAGCATTTTGATAACTTTTTTTCCAAAAACTTTTACTGGGGGGGCTTATTATGACACAGCTGCAGTTATAATAACATTCATTCTTCTTGGGAAATACTTCGAGGCATTAACCAAAGGAAAAGCATCAGAGGCTATAAGGAAGCTTATTGGCCTTCAGCCAAAAACCACAACAGTTATCAGGAATAAAAAAGAAATCAAAATTTCAATAGAGGAACTGCAGATTAATGATATTTTTGTTGTAAAGCCTGGAGAAAAATTAGCCACAGACGGCATTGTAATTTTTGGCAGTTCGCATGTTGATGAGTCGATGATTACCGGTGAGAGCATTCCGGTTTCAAAAAAGGCAGGTGACAAAGTCATTGGAGCTACATTGAACAAAAATGGTCTGTTAAGAATAAGAGCCACAAAAATTGGAAGTGATACTATGCTGGCCCAGATTGTAAAGTTAGTTGAGGAAGCGCAAGGCTCAAAAGCCCCGATTCAAAGATTAGCAGATAGAGTTTCATCAATTTTTGTCCCGGTTGTAATCCTTATTGCTGTTCTTTCATTCCTGTTTTGGTATTTTATAGCTCCTAGGCTGATGGAAATAGCTTTTCCTTTCGTTTTTGCATTTACAGTTTTTGTTGCAGTTTTGATAATAGCATGCCCTTGCGCTCTTGGGTTGGCAACTCCTACAGCAATAATGGTTGGAACTGGCAAAGGCGCTGAAAATGGAATTTTAATCAAAAATGCAGAAGCTCTTGAAACAGCGCATAAGCTGACAACAATAGTCTTTGACAAGACCGGCACTTTGACAAAAGGAAAGCCTGAAGTAACTGATATTGTAGCCTTTGATTCAAACTATCCAGACAAGGACATCATTAAATTTGCCGCTATAGCTGAAAAAAGTTCTGAGCACCCCTTGGCAGAAGCAGTGATCAATTTTGCCAAAAGCAAAAAAATCAGGATAGAAGATCCCTCAAAATTTGAAGCAATAACTGGAAAGGGAGTCTATGCAAAATACAAAAATTACTCAATTTTGCTGGGAAATGATAAACTAATGCATCAAAACAAGATCAAGATTGGCAATAAAATTGAAGAGAGCCTACAAACACTTGAAGAACAGGGAAAAACAACTGTAATTTTGGCTGTCAACAAGCGCGCTATAGGCTTAATAGCGATTGCAGACACATTAAAAGAGAATTCAAAGGAAGCTGTTGAGGCTTTGCATAGGATTGGCAAGGAAATTATAATGATAACCGGGGATAATAAGCGGGTTGCAACTGCAATTGCATCTCAGATTGGGATTGATAAAGTTTTGGCAGAAGTGCTTCCGCAGGATAAAGAGGAAGAAATCAAAAAACTGCAGAAGCAAGACAAGATTGTAGCTATGGTTGGCGATGGAATAAATGACGCTCCTGCGCTTGCTGCAGCAGATATTGGAATTGCTATTGGAGCCGGCACGGATATTGCCATAGAGACTGGATCAATAGTTTTGATAAAAAATGATTTAAGGGATGTTGTCAAAGCCATTAAGCTAAGCTCATACACCATGGGCAAGATAAAGCAAAATCTATTCTGGGCGTTTTTTTATAATGCAGCAGGCATTCCGATTGCTGCCGGCATGTTGTACCCATTGTTTGGCTTTTTATTGAATCCAGTGATAGCAGGAATAGCAATGGCATTTAGCTCTGTTTCAGTTGTAAGCAACAGCTTATTGATGAGATATGCGAAGATTTAAGATGTTAAAAATCAGGAATTATTTTTGATAGTGTCAATAAAATAATGGCAAAAGATGAAAAACAATAAAATAAGCATATCATTTTTTTCTTTGCTATTTTTCGCCCTATTCTTATTGGGCTGTGATGCCGACAAAAACAATTTTGGCCCTTACGGCTCAACGCACATTCATGCTGATTTTAAGGTTTATATCCTCGGAGATGCTTTAAATTTCAATAGCGCAAAATACCAGGTAATGGATGATTTGACTCATGTGGAAAATAATGATGGCGATGTCCTGCATGTGCATGCAACTGGAATAAATTTAGGGTATTTTTTTGAATCTCTTGGGTTTGAATTGACAAAAGACTGCTTTAAGATGGACACCGGAAATAATTATTGCAAAACAGGAGATGCAGAACTGAAGGTCTTTGTAAAAGGTAAAAATCTTGAGTGGGAGCAGCTTTATTATCCGGCTGATTATGTCCTGCAGGATTTAGACAAGATTTTGGTCACTTACGGCACAGAAAATGATGAAGAGATCAGAAAACAGATGGCCACTGCCACTGATAAATCCAGGATAACTTAATACATGTTTGTTGTTTAAACAAAAACTTTAATAATCAGAGTGAGATTAATTGAAGATTGAGGTGCAGAATATGATTTTTAACATGATGGGATATAATATGATGGGAGCATACGGGTACTACGGCCTTACAGGATTTTTGCTTTCTTTGCTGCTCATAGGCCTTGTGATTTTAGTATACCTTTGGATTATAAAGCTGTGGAAGCAAATATTTCCCAAAGGCAAAAGAAAGTGATAGTTAGATAAATGAAACAATCAGAATTTTTTAAACAACGGAATTTCACCAATTCTCTGATTGGTGGAATGAATAGTGCTCGAAAACCACCAATAATTAGCGGAATTCCAAGTGTCAAAATCCACGTGCCACTCATTTCTAATAGATGGTTTTCGACAAATAAAGAATCTGCTGCTCTTGCCGTGAGGATTAGCTTGGCCTTTGTTTTTTTGTGGTTTGGCTTGAACCAATTATTTGCCCCTGAATCTTTCGTTGGCTATTTGCCGCAATGGGTAATGCCGCATCAAGGAGGTATGATGGGCCCAATGATGATGCACGTTTACAATGCGAATTTTCAGGTTTCATATTTTGTCATCTTAAACGGGATTTTCGACTCATTAATAGGGTTTTTATTGCTGATCGGCTTGTATACAAGGATTGCTGCATTAGTTGCTGCTTTGCATCTGCTTTTTATAGCATTTTCTTTAGGATATAATGATATTGCGATAAGAGATGTCGGATTGGCAATAGCTGCATTTTCCCTGGTGTTTTCAGGAGCCGGAAAGTTAAGTTTTGATGACAAGGCAAAGGCATAAGCTCAAAAATTTTAAGAGCGAATAAAAAATGAAAAAGATAACAAAAAATAAAAAAGAATATTTTCAATGTGAAGAATGCGGATTTTTATATGGTGATAAATCCTGGGCTGTCAAATGCAAGCAGCATTGCCGGAAATACCATAGCTGCAATATAGGGATAACAAAGCATGCAATTCAGACTAAAAAATCAGGTGGTGGAACAAATGATAGATGAATTTATTTACAAAGCCCCAATTGTTGGAAAAAAGCTCAGAATTATTTACGCATTTTTTAAAAATAATATAGCATTTGCAGATTTTATACATACAATATTTGGCATTGGAATAGGATTTTTACTTGTAAACAAGTGGGTTTTAGCGGGAGTATTGCTTATTTTAATCAGTGGGATTGGGCATATATATGCATATGTTATGGGAAAAAATTATTTAGCAATGAATACAAAACGGAGGTAAAAAAATGAAGCAAAATCTGGGAAAGACAGACAGAATTTTAAGGTTTGCATTAGCTCTTTGGTGGCTGGGGCCTTTGGCTCCTGAATACAGCATTGCCTGGATAAATTGGGCAATCTTTATTGTAGGCTGGATTGCACTCGCAGAGAGCTTTTTGGGATGGTGCTGGCTGCATAACCTGCTTGGGCTGAGCAGCAAAAACCAGTAATAAAAAATCCAATAATTAAACTAAGAACATATAGGCTAATGTTTAGATTATTGTTGGCTATTTAAGCTGTCCCTATATTCCAAAAATGGCAGTAAAAAACGATAATCTGGAAAAAACTCTGAAAATTGCCATAGTCCTAACTTTTATCTTTTTTGTCATTGAGGTGGTAGGCGGCTTAATCTCAGGCTCATTATCGTTATTAAGCGATGCAGGGCATATGCTTAGGGATGCTTTGGCTTTGTTTATCTCGTTTAGCGCCATCAGCATTGCAAAAAAGCTTCCTACCCCAACAAAAGCATTTGGCTACCATAGGGCTGAAATTTTGGCTGCATTGGCTAATGGGCTTCTACTAGCTGCAATAAGCGTATGGATTTTTTTTGAGGCTTATAGCAGATTCTTTGAGCCAAAGCCGGTAGAAAGCGCTACAATGTTTGTTATCGCGCTTGCAGGCTTGTTAATCAACCTGTATGTTGGCTATAAGCTTCACGGCAGCCATGACTTAAACATAAGAAGCGCATTTATGCACGTTGTTACTGATGCTGTTTCGTCAGTTGCTGTCATTTTTGCATCAATCTGGATCTTTTTTACAAACCAAGCAATTATTGATCCAATAGTAAGCGCAGTGCTTGCATTTTTAATCTTAGTCTCTGCTCTAATGATAATCAGCGATTCAATCCATATATTGCTCGGATTTGCGCCAAAAAACATCAGTTTTGAAGATGTCATCAATAGCATAAAGAAATCTAAAGGTGTCAAAGATGTTCATGATGTCCATCTATGGACTTTATGCTCAAATATAAATGTAATTGATGCGCACATTCTGACAGACCGAACAAAGATAACACAGCTAGAAGCAATAAAGAGACAGATAAAGAAAAATCTGGAAAAATATAACATCAAGCACACGACACTTGAATTTGAATGCGAAGAATGTTCTGGCAGCATTAAAACGAAGGCAATAAGGCATTGAATAAGCCATAATGGACATTGAAAAACAAATACTTTTATATTGGCAACGCAAATTGATGATGTTAGTGGGGAAAAAAGAATGGAAACAAAAAAACTAGGCTTTCTGATATTAGGCATAAGCATAGTCCTGGGTTTTGTTATGTTTAGTTTTATCAATAAACTTAGCATCCAAGGAGAGCAGCTGCGTTGCAATCCCACCCAAGAGTGCCAGCAGATAAGCTCTGTTTTGGGCGTTTCACATATCGCTATCGGCTTATTGTCCTTTATTTTTGCATTGGGATTTTACCTGCTATTCTTTAACAAAGATGAAAAAGAAACTTTGGAGAAGTACAGCATAAGCAATAATACTACTTTTAGCAACAACCAGAAAAATGCCAAGAGTAATGCCGATAATAATTTGATAAGAAGTGATAAATATGATTTGAATCTAAAAAATGATCAAAACCCGCAAAATGATTCTGGAAAATTCTCTTTGTTGCTGAGGCCGCTTGATGACAACGAAAAAAAAGTTTTGATTGCCATAAGAGAGCAGGAAGGCATCACCCAATCAACTTTGCGCTTCAGGGCTGACCTTTCAAAAGCAAAAATAAGCCAGATTTTGACTGATTTTGAAAAGAAGAAATTAATTGAAAGGAAGGCAAAGGGAAAGACTTATTCTGTTTTTCTGGCTGAGAATTTTTAATAACCAAAACTTAAACCTGCAGCAAACCCCCTAAGTGAGTATAGCTGTATTCTTTTCATGCTAATTTTAACAGATTTTTATTCCTATAGGAATATTTATTTCAGGATTATTTATAAATATAAAACCTAAAAATTATTCAATGATTGTTGAGAGCTACCTAAACGGAATATTGCCGAGATCGGATTTGGCTTTGCAGCTTGGAAGCTCATGGCTGAGGGGCAGGGAGACAAAAGAAGCATATAACGGGCAAAGAGAAAAGGAAACATTAGAGTATATAAAGTTACAGCATAAGCTGGATTTTGATTATATTGTTGACGGGCAATTGTTCTGGGACGATTTTTTGAGGCCTGTATCAGAAGCTTTGGGACTGCATCCAGATGGCAGCAATGCAAATGAAAATCCTGTTACCAGGCAGATTTATACAAACACTTTCTACAGGAAGCCGCTGATAAGGAAAAGGCCCGAAAATGCCAGTGTAAGGATGATAGATGACAGATTCATAAAGCTGATTGAGCAGGGAAAAAGAAAAATAATACTTCCAAGCCCCTTTGCCATAGCTTACTTATCGGATGGCATGCATAAGGGGGAAAACAACAGGTTAAACAATAATTTTGTTGATATGTTATTTGATATTGCCAAAATACTGAATCAGGAAGCAAAGAGGCTGCAGGACGAATCAAATATCTCTTTTGTCCAGTTTAATGACCCATGCATGCTTTATGCTGAAGAAGCAAACAATTTTTGGAATGAAATTGCCGCGTCATTGGAAACTGCAACAAAGGGGCTTTCAATAACAACAAGCCTGCATTTGTACAACGGAGATGCTTCTAGATTTTCAGAAAAAATCTTTATGCTGCCCGTAGACAGGATTGGCGTGGATGCGTATACCACTGATCTTAGCAGATATAAGCAGCAAAAATTTGGGAAATTCCTGGAACTTGGCATTATAAACTCAAAAAATTCTTTAGTAGAACAGCCGGAGGCTTTGGCAAAATATGCCAGGCAGATAATTGATAGTTTAAATCCCGAAGGATTGGCTTTGGTCCCAAACAGGCCTCTTGAGCTTGTGCCGCAGCATATAGCTGTCCAAAAGATGGAAAGCCTGTCAAAAGCAAAGGAGTTATTGAAAAATGAGATTATTATTTCCGACACAGGAAGTAGGTAGCCTGCAAAAGCCTGCGTGGCGTGTCAGAGGTTTATCTGGGCAGGCAACAGGCAGAGATATCGAAGAGCTGAAGGCATGGTCAAAGCGGATTGGATTTGAAGGCAGAACTGAACAGATCATAGGCATAATTGAGAGAATAAGAAGCGAGAATGACAAAGACAAATTATCGGAATTAAAGCAGCAGCTTAAGCAAGAGTCGCAGATTTTTGGATTAAAATACCTTGAAAAGGCCGGCTTGGACATAATATATGATGGCGAACAGACCAGAGTTGAGATGTATGAAGATCCTATTGCTGATATTGATGGCTTTGAGTTCAAAGGCCTTGTAAGGTCATTCGACGTCATGAAATATAGGAAAGGCTCTTGTGTTGAACAGCCTAAATTCAAAATCCCTTATCATCTTGAGGAATTCAATTTTTTAAAGAATAAGACAAGGCATGAGCTTAAAGTTCCAATAACTGGAGCTTATACACTTGCAGAATGGTCTTACAATGAGCATTATGGCAAGAAAGAAAGAAAAAGTGTATTTGACTTATTTGGCTCTGAAAAAATTGACAGGAGGGAAATGGCTCTTTCTTTAGCAAAGAATGTCATAAGGCCGAATATAAAGGCTTTAGTTGACCATGGGGCAAAATGGGTGCAGATAGATGAGCCTGCAGCAACTACATATTCAGATGAAGTTGATTTAGTCGTTGAGACTTTTAATGAGTCAATAAAAGGCCTTAATGTGAAAGCGAGCATACACATGTGCTTTTCTGATTACAGGGTTTTCTTTCCCGCTATATTGGAAATGAAGAATTGCTTCCAATACCAATGGGAATTTGCAAATGCAGACACAACAGAGCTTGGGACTGACAGAAAAGCCAGGCTAGGATACAAGGTATTGGATTTGTTTAAAGAGCATAATGTTCCTGGAACAATCGGATTAGGAGTCCTTAATATTCATACCAATTTTATAGAGCCGGCAGAATTGGTCAGAGACAGGATTTTATATGCATCTGAAATATTAGGGCCAGAGAGGATTTATGTCAACCCGGATTGCGGATTAAGGACCAGAAAGCTTGACGTAGCTTTTGCAAAATTGCAGAATATGGTTGCTGGCGCCAAATTAGCGAGGGAAGCTGTAGATGGGTAATGGAATAATGTTTGAGGTTTTGCCGCCATCAAAATTGGCATCAGAAAATTATATAGCTAAAGTTACAGAGAATGTTGTGCGTGTTGTAAACGAAATAGGTAACGTTGGAATATTGAACATACCAGAAATAGTCGAGGAAAACCATATTGGGCAGCCGTACTACAGGAATGTGGATATAAGGAAATATGGAAATCTTTTAGAGAAAAAGACCGGCAAAGAAATAATGATAAATACTGTTGTTGGGCATTATGGCGCAGAAAGATTCAGTCGGTGGCTGGATGAAAGCATTCTAAATCACGGAATCAAGAATTTTGTTTTTGTCGGCGCTAAAATAAATGGAATGAAGTACCTCGGGCCAAGCGTTACAGAAGCAAATCAGATTGGAAACAATAAAAATATTAAATTTGGCAATATCTTTATCCCGAACAGGCCTGAAGAGGCTGAGAGATTATTTGCCAAAACCAAGTCTGGATGCAGCTTATTTACAAGCCAAGTCCTGTTTGAGCATGATAAAGCAGCGCATGCCATTAATGCTTACCTGAAAAAATGCAGGCAGCATAAATTAAATCCTATAAAATTCTACCTCAGCTTTGCTCCGGTTTCTTCATCGGAAGATATAGAATTTTTGAAATGGCTGGGAGTGGACATAAGCGGCAAGACAGAAAGCAGGCTGAAGAGATCATCCAACATGGGGGAAGAGTCAATCAACATCATCCAGGACTTGATAAGCAGGATATTTGGCAGCATAGATGACAAAATCGGGCTGGCGTTAAACCTCGAATATATCATGCTTCATAATCTTGAGCTGACAAAAAGCCTGGCGCAAAGAATATCAGAGCTGAAGATAACAATAGACAGCTGATTTTTTTGATGCAATAGAAAAGTATAAATATACGCCATAAAACACAAAAACCAAAAGGTGATCTTAAATGGAAAATTTTATAAAATTATTGGAGAAAGATATAGCTGAAAAGCACTTATCAAAGCACCCGTTCTACCAGCTATGGAATGAGGGCAAAGTCAGCATGGAGGCATTAAAGGCATATTCTCAGCAGTATTACCAATTTGTCGAAGCATTTCCAAAACTTGTCAGCAGGGTGCATTCAAACACCCCTGACATGAGCAGCAGGCTTATGATTCTCGAAAACCTGAATGAGGAAGAAAACGAAAAAATGCCGCATTCAGACTTATGGCTTGATTTTGCCGAAGGATTGGGAGTTAAAAGGGACAAAATTGATGCAGAAGCGCTTCCTGAAACCAGAAAAGCGCTGAGCGAACTTAAAAAAATATGCGCAAATGACTTTCTTGCAGGAACTGCTGCTTTATTGGCATATGAAGCCCAGATTTCCGATATTGCGGAGCTTAAAATGAAGGGGTTGATAAAGCATTATCATATCAAAGATAAAAAAGCCTTAAAATTTTTTAGAGTGCATAAAAAAGTTGACATTGAGCACCAGAAAACTTGGAAGAAGATGATAGGAAAGCACGCAAAAACAAGCCTGCAAAAAGCTCAGGTCAGGGAAGCGTTGAATAAATCCCTTAAGGCAATGCATCTTTTGCTGGATGGGGTTTATAAGAAGTATTGCTAAATCTAAATTTTAGGCTGATAACTCTTCCCAGGAATCCAGACATAAGAATCTCTGAACACCATTGCCTTCCTATGCCCAATAGTTGCAGCCTTTTGCGTCAGATAATCCGCTATTTCTCTCTGCAATGGCGCTTCTACCATTCCCCATTCCTTTCTAAGCAAAAATGATAGCAGGTTTTTTCCATTTGGATTCGGATCGAAACTGCCATTTGGGCCAGAAAAACAATCATCAATAAAAGTGCAGGATGGGACCACTTCATGGTTGTATGGAATAGCTAATTGGTCTAAAACCTCTGTTATCTGCTCGCCATAAGCCCCATTGGCTTGGCTGCCATGAACCTTGGGCAGGAATTTATCTCTGAAAACATAGTTATCGCTTTCTTTTGATTGTAAGGTAACAAGCGCAAGGCCTTCAGGTGATAACGAGTCATTAATCTTTTTTAATGGATTTTCTGGGTTTAAAGGATTTTCCCATCCTTTAACATAATAAAGCATATGAAATCCAAATGTAAGGTCATTTTTTGGCGCTTTGTAACCGGCTGATTCTAATGGTAAAGAACTACATCCTTTTAACTGCCCTTCAAGCCCAATTGATTCTGCATGGCTTCTAAACATATGGTGCATTTCTTTTGATGGATCCTCATAGTAGATATTTATGTTACCTACCCCAAACTGCTTCAGTCCCTTGATTATCTGAAGTTCAGCTTCTCCACTGCCACCTCCAACTATGTTGGTTGCTGCATCTTTTCCCTGTAGCCTTCTTAATGTAGGGGTATATTCTTGACCTAATGTCTGAAGAACATAGCCTACTGTAACCAATTTCTGAGTAGTTGCTCCCATGAATGCAGTGAACCATTCAGACCTTTCTTCAAATGCCCGTGTTAGCTGTTCCCCTTCCATTGTGCCAGAGAAAATATTTTTATTTATAAAGGTATGGCAAAAAGCATTTAAACGTTCTTGAATTCTTTTTCCTAATGCAATGCGGGAAATACATTTTGGATTTTAATAAAACTCTTATAATGGGAATCCTAAACATTACCCCGGATTCTTTTTATGATGGCAGAATTTTTAATAATCCGGGCAAAGCTATTGAGCACGCAAAAAATATGATTAGCGATGGCGCGGATATCATTGATGTTGGCGGGGAGAGCACAAGGCCGGGATCAAAAGCAATTTCTGCAGAGCAGGAATTAAAGAGAATAGTGCCTGTTATTAAAAAGCTTGCAAAAGAGGTTAATGTGCCAATATCGATTGACAGCTGCAAGCCGCAGGTAGTTGAAGAATGCCTTAAAATCGGAGCTAGTATGGTAAATGATATTACCGGCCTTAGGAACAGTGAAATGATTCGTGTTGCTGCAAAACATAAAGCTCCTGTAATCATAATGCACATGAAGGGAACGCCAAAGAATATGCAGGAAAATCCCGCTTATAATGATGTGGTTAGAGAAATAAAGCAATTTTTATCAGATAGAATCAAAGAGGCCAAAATAAACGGAATAGACAAATTGATTATTGATCCTGGAATTGGTTTTGGCAAAACAACGCAACATAATCTGGAGATACTTAAACGGCTCAATGAGTTTAAAGATTTAAAAGCTCCTATTTTGATCGGCACCTCAAGAAAGTCTTTTATTGGAAAAATAAGCGGGTTACAAGCAAATGAAAGGCTTGAAGGGACTTTGGCTTCAATAGCAATTGCAATACTAAATGGGGCAAATATTCTGAGGGTGCATGACGTCAAAGAATGCAAAAGAGCTGCGCAGATAGCTGATGCAATAAGGGATGCTTAATGGACAAGATAATAATTGATGATGCCAGATTCCTTGTTAACATAGGGGTCACAGGCAAAGAAAGGGGCAAAAAACAAAGTATTATCATCTACGCAGAACTTTATCTGGACACAAGAAAAGCAGCAATAACCAACAAGCTTAAGGATACTGCTGATTATATTGAGGTTTATGAAGTTATAAAGGCTATTGCAGAAAATAAGCAGTTTATACTAATAGAAGCTTTGGCAAATGAGCTTGCAAAGGAGATTCTTAAAAAATTCGATATTAAGAAAGTCCTTCTTAGGGTTAAAAAGCCAAGCGTGCTGCAGAATAAGGCAAAGTTCGCAGCTATTGAGATTATAAGGGAAAATGGATAATATCTTCATTGCTTTGGGATCAAATCTTGGCAATAAAAAAGAGAATATTATCAATGCCATCAAAATTTTAAAGGCAAAGTCAAGAATATTAAAAGTTTCCCCCTTATACAAAACAGAGCCGGTCTATTACACCAACCAGGACTGGTTCTTAAACTGCGTAGTTGAGATAAGCGCAGATTTGACGCCGAAACAGCTTCTTTATTTCCTGAAATCAATTGAAAAAAAACTTGGCAGGAAAAAATCAGTAAAGTATGGCCCGAGAATTATCGATTTGGACATTCTTTTTTATAGCAATAGGGTAATAAAAGAAAAAAACCTGATTGTTCCGCATCCAAGGCTTCAGGAAAGGCTTTTTGTTTTGCGGCCTTTGAGTGAGATAAGCCCGGATTTTATGCATCCGGTGTTAGTAACCAGTATAAAAGCGCTTAAAAAAGAGCTAAAAAGCAAAGAAAAAGTCATCAGACTTAAATCAAGTTTCCTTTAAAGTTTCTGTTATTATCGCAGGGCAAGTCCTTGTTACGCCGCTTATCCTTTCTATCCTTTCAGAGATAAAACTCCTCAATTCAGCAGCTTTTTCACCCCATATCTCTGTCATTATCATATGGTCCCCGGAAGTCGTGGCAACCATCTTTACATTGTCAAATTCCGTCAATTTTTTAGCTACATAAAGGAATTTTTCCGGCAGCGCGTCTATGCCAACCAAAGCTACAGACTCATATCCAAGCTTCGCAGGGTCAATTAAAACAGAATACCTCTTGATTACCCCATTTTGTTCCATATTGCTGACCCTATGCCTTATTGTTGATTCAGAGGCCTTTAGCTCTCTTGCAATCTCCAAAAAGGGAGTTCTTGCATTATTTTTGAGTATCTTTATTATCCCAAAATCTGTTGTATCCATCAAAGATGCCATGATATTGCGAATTACCTTGGTTTATTTATGCTTTTCGCAGTTTTTTCAAAACTACCCTGAAAAGATTTAAATACTAGCTTTAAATTTCTTAACGATAGTTAAGTAATAGTATATATAAACTTTTCCTAAACAATCATATGATAGAAAGCCATAATATCTTAATAAGCGCATCAATGCCGGCAGATATATTGTATAGCAATAAAAGCAGCATAGAATGCATAGTCTCTTTTTTGCCAAATAAAATCACCTTGGAGAATCATTTGGCTCAGGCAATTCGTTCAAGCTTAGAATATATGGATGACCCGCCAGAGACTTTGCATACTCCCTGGGGCGTATGGCTTCATCATTGGGATGCTTTGCACAGCATTGACCAGAAATATGATGCTGAACATATGATAAGGACTGGAATGGTTGCTGAAGATATAATCCATTACTACCATTACGTTCCAATAATAGGGGAACACGAACGCGTGCCAGAATCATATGAACTCAGCTTGGAGTATGATTATTCAAGCCAAAAGGAGATTTACAGTTTAAATCAAGGCTTGGATGAAGAATCGGTTGAAAGCCCGGGAATAGCTGCTGATTTTAACCTTGAAACTGATTTTGGCGAATTAACCAAAGATATTGGTGTTGATAAAGAACGGGATTTTGAATATGACGCAGGCAATATCTGCAAAGATGGCATTGTCAGTGCAGCTAAAGAGCAAAAAAAAAGTTCTCAAATCAAATTAGACAAAAAGTTAGCCAAATTGCTTGAGGAAATATCAGGGTTTATTGAGCATAATCTTGCATAAAATGGTATTATCCAGCTTTCTTATCACATCCAGGGAAACTTTGGAGGCTGCTTTAGTAGTTGGTGTAGTTCTAGCTTACCTGACGAAAACGGACAATCATCAGTACAAAAAGACCGTTTATTATGGAATATTTTGGGGCATCCTCTTAAGCATACTATCTGCGATAGTTTTTACCTCTCTGGCAGGCGGCTTCGAAGGAATGGCAGAGGAAATATTTGAAGGCTTTACAATGCTTTTTGCTGCTGTTTTGCTGACTACAATGATCCTGTGGATGATGAAGCAGAGGAATATCACAAAGAATATACAAGATAAGGTCGCTTTGCATATAAACAAAGCAGATTACAACAAGACTTATGCATACGGCCTTTTTGCTTTGATTGTGATAGCAGTCTTGAGGGAAGGCGTTGAAACCGTTATATTCTTTGGCGCTTTAAATTATTCTTCTGGCATAAGCTTCATAGGGGCAACTCTTGGAATCCTGGCTGCTATAATTATAGGCTATCTGTTCTTTATAGGCTCAGGAAAAATAAACTTAAAGAAATTCTTTACAATAAGCAGCATATTGCTGATTTTGATATCTGCCGGCTTAGTGGCGCATGGCATTCATGAACTGCAGGAGGCTGCTTTGGTTCCTGTTTTGATAGAGAATATCTGGGACACAAACAATATACTGGATGAAAATGGCATTTTAGGAAGCTTCCTGAAAGGCCTGTTTGGATATAATGGAAACCCTTCCTTATTGGAAGTTTTGTCTTATGCCGCTTACCTAATAGGAATATCCTACATTTATCACCGCATAGGCAGAAGCCAAGAAAAAGCTGTTTCTAAATAGGAATAAACGTATGTGATTGCATGTTATACGCCCCGACTGAAAGGAGAATGCAATGAGGTTGCTGAAAGCAAAGTTTTTGAGTCGGCCGTTAATCAAGAACGAAGTTCAATCACTTAAAAGAATAAAGGGGTGAGAAAACTCAAGAAAGTATTAATTTATTACTTATAAGTAGTTAAAAAACGAAACATTTAAATAGTAGTAAGATTTACTAATTTATACGATGAAAGTAAAAATTTCAGTATCAATGGAAGAATCCACGGTGAAAGAAATTCAGGATCACATAGCTGAAAGTATTTTTAGAAATCAAAGTCACTTTATCGAAACAGCTACAAAAAAATATCTCCGGGAGGTCAAAAATGAGTCAAACTAAAGACTACCAAATTGAGACCTCAATTACGCTCGACTATAGAAAATCAGCTTGGGGTCTTGAAAGAATAGTTCTTGATGGTGTGGCCAACCACTTGCCTGAAGATAGTAATGGAACTAAAGTATCTGTTAAACTCAAGCAAGACGGTCAATATGTTTTGTTAAAAGAAGCTGACCCAAAAAAGAAAACAGAAGAAATAGTCTTTGAAGATGATGGTTCTGGTTATGATGCGGGCATGTTATCTATTCTTTTCTCATCAAAAACTGCTGATGAATTGAGTGTTGGCCAGTTTGGCGAAGGGTTAAAACTTGTTGCAGCAGCAGCTTTGAGAAACGGTGTCGATATAGAATATCATTCAAAGAACTGGATTGCAAATCCTTTTGCAAAACCTGAAAGAATTGGCGGTCATGACGTTCAAAAATTATGCTTTGATATACACGAAAATGGATTCAATTTAGATGGCTCAAGAACAGTCATACGCAATCCCCCTGATAGTTTGATGGCAGAGGTCTATCAACTTCCTGACAAAGTATTAGCTCTGAATGATTCCTACAAAGTTTTGAGTAAAGAATTTAGCGGCTTCGGATTTTTGTCTGATAAAAAAGCATATCCTTCAAAAATAATACAACTTCAAAATGGAAGGACAACTTTATTCATAAAAGGAGTAAAAGTTCAAGATTCACAATCAATTTTTAGCTATGATTTAGGATTGAACAACATTACGCCCGATAGAATCTTTGCAGACAGAGATAGTGTTTTAGATTCTATTGAGAAATTGTTAAAAGAGTATGCTTCTCCCGAAGCAATCAGAACTGTATTGGCGAAAGCATTTGCAGAACCTAATGGAGACTATCAAGAATTCCAAGCGTTCTATAATCGGAAGAATAAGATCCAATTTGGCGTGGGAGCGTTTGAACCATTAGAACATGTTTATTTTGGACCAATATTCGGCCTTGGGAAAGAAGGATATGGACTTCCAAAAATCAGAAAACCACTCACATGGGGAAAAAAACTAAAAGAAGCAGACCTCGAATCGAAAGCCGAATCAAGTCCGTGGGCAATCGCGTTCAGAGAATTATTTGGAGAGAATGCTGTTCTCGAGTCACACGATGTCAATGAGAACAGAGACGCAGAATTGATGGGTTATAAACCTGTTAAAGTAAATTCAGGAATCGCTTCCTATTTGAAAGAACAAGGAATTAAAGATGTATACGGACTTGTAGGAGAAAGAGAATATAAATGGATAGACAAAGCAGAATTATCAGAATCAGAAAGAAGTCTTGTTCAAAGAGTAGGTGAAATCAACCAAGTCATCTTGGGAAAACCTTTGCCAGTAGATGTTCGTGTTTTTCAAGGATTGTATACCCGAGCTGGACGAGAAATTGAGAGCGCACACGGAGTGCACGTAACAGAACCAAGTGGTCAAAAGTATATTGGTATCAAAAGAACAAGACTTGGAAGTCTTGAAGATTTCACGAAAACATATATTCATGAATTAGGACATAATGTTACTGGTGCGGGAGATGCTGATAGGGCTTTCACAGAATTTTTTGTAAAGGCATTATCAAAACTTGCCGTATATTACATGAAGAAAGAGTAATATAGGGTTTTCTTACCCCTATTAAATAAATTTCTTTCTCGAAGAGAAAGGCAAAATGTCCGATAGGACTAAAGGCGGAAGCCCCTATTATTATTTTACACGACGATTGAATATAACTTATAGAATTAGGCGAAGTTTTTGCCCTCGAGAATTTCGACCTCGTGAGGATTTTTGAGGCAACCCACACGTTGCAGAGCTGGAGAATTTTTCAGAGATGAGAAAAATTTGGGCAAAAATCGGGAAATTGCTTGGCAATTTAGCTTTAGCGACCGATTTTTCCGTAAAATTCTTGTTATATTCTTTTGCCCTACAAAGTGGGGTAAAATTTCGTCCGAAAAGTCGAATTTTCACTTCATTAATCGAGCAAAGCGAGGGTAACTGTCCGAAGGACTAAAGAGTTGGGGGCGTCTTATCAAGCTCGTAAGAGCATTAAAGAACTAAAAAGCAGTTTTTATTACGCTTATTTATAATTCAAATAATCTTGTTTTCTTAGTCTTTTTCACGTTACCTTCTTCCAAGTATTCCGACAATTTCTTATATATAATACTAAACGCTTTTTGATTTGTTCCTGCTAATCCAATTTGACCATTATTGCTCCAGTAGTCATCATTCATTCCTTTTTCCATTTTAGAGAGAACCACTTTTATTCTTTCTTTAGTAACTTTTTCTCCACAATAAGATATAACTAAATGAAATAATCTATGAAGAGTAAAAATACCTATTGTTTTTTGAATTAAATGTTCATCGGGTAAATTAAAAGCGTTAGGACATAGTTCACTAATGGCATTCCAATATCTAACTAATAATTCAGTAATTTCTTCAACATTATAATGTTCATAAATCTCATTTTTAATAATTGGCCTTAACGATTCAGTAAATGATTTCTGACTTGATATAGTGGTAAGCTTAGGCTCATTTGGAAACCTTATTTTTTTATACCATACGCTATCTTTTCTTTCATTAATTTTTTCTGAGACTTCAATTGCCTTAGGCATCCAGGTTATGCCTCGTGTTACTGTGGAAGGCATTTGACTGATTATATTTTCCTCTTCTTCAAATATTCTACCTAACAATCTTTCAGCCAAATCAGACCTTACCCCTTTTTGGGTTTTATTTATAATAATAAATTGTTTGGCTTCTTCATAGGTGGTGGTTAAGTTAGTAATAACTATAGGTATTTGATAATTTTCATATTCCTCCCTATCTTTAATAGCGATTACTAGACCTTGCCTTCTATGTTGCCCATCTACTATCCACATATATGAGCCATCAGGGATATTAAGCTTGCCGTAATCACCATTTATTCTTACAAAATTTATCTTTTTTCTCACGTTTAGGAGTATAGAAATAGGGCTTATACCTTTAGCATTTATTACATATTTAGCAAATTCTTCAGATCTTTTGTTACTAATCTCCCTCTGATAACCTTCTTCATCTTCTCTTTTGAAAATGTCTACTTTAATCTTTTTAAGGTCTGATAATTGTTTTGCAGTCATATATGTAACATAAATAGGGATACCGTTCTGTATTATTTCAAATGCGTCTAGTTCCATTTTTACAATATAGGGAGGGTTAGTATTTAAATGTTTCTATTGATTATATTTAAAGATTTTATAGTTAGTTTTATTATTAAGATTTATTATAATTTGATATTTATTTATATAATATAGGATAGTTTTTTATCCATACATATTTTTCAAGAATTTTATTTTTTTGGATTTTCATCAAAAAATAGATAAATTTATATATTCAAGGATATTTTTATATCCATTATGGCAAATAGTGAACTTATTTCAAAGATAGTGGAATTAGGGGAAGAAATAGTTAGGCCTTTATTTAAAGATAAACAATTTGGAGTACTAAAAAAGATTAGCTTTGGTACTGAATTAACAGAAACTGAAAAAAGATATTTAAGGGGGAATATTAGGAAAAAATTGGAGTTACTAAACATTTTAAATGCAGACCAATATAATCCAAGAGTTAATGATCATTCAGATTTTTTAAAAATACTAAGAGAATATTATATCACTGGTTTGGAAGCTCTGAAAAATAATGGATTTGGCTGGGATTTAAAAATAAATGTTATTGAAGTAATCAACACAAAATTAAATGGTGAGATAGAATTTAGCAGCAAAACATTAAAATTAATAAAAGTCAAATCAATTAAAAAAGCCGATTTTATATTTAATAAATCTGATTCTATGAGGTACGCAACAAATGAACAGATAATTAAGGATATAAAAATAACCAAAAACCTATTAGTAAAGAAAAAATGGATGAATCATTACGTAAGATATAAATCCGAATTTTCAAAATTTGAACCACACGAATAAAATGATAAAGAATCTACTAAAATTATTAGAAGAAATCTTAAAAGAGATTGAGAAAGATAATCCATATGGCCTTATTGGAAAGGGTGGTACTATATTAGCAGTTTATCATTTAAATCATCGAGATTCACAAGATTTAGATTTTGACTGTTTGAAGGAGAATAGGGGTAAAGATTTTGACACCTATTTTAAATCAATATTCGATAAAGTAACAAAAAAGCATAAATTGACTTATAAAATTAATAAGGCCTCTTTTTCTCAAACTGGTAGATTTCATATGGGGATTACTTTTTCAACATATAAAAATTTACCTCCAACAAAAATGGAAATTAATTTTATTGACAAATTACCAAGCGATTTAATTGTGTTGGGGGAGATGAAGTTTTATCCGTTGGAACACATATTTTTTCAAAAATTAATTGCCTCTGCCGATAGAGGAGAAATAAAAGACTTAATTGATATTGGTTTTGCATTAAAATCAAAAGAACCAGTGTTAGAAATTAAAAAACTGAAGAATTATGATAACATTCTTAATCTGATTGATGGAGCAATATCCACAATAGAAAGATTAGAGAAAAATCCAAAAGAATGGAAAGAAGAATTTGCTGCTACTGAACTCAAATTAGACATCAACGAAAAAAATTTCTCTCAATTCATTAGTAAAACTAAGACAGAACTATACAAAATTAAAAAGTTACTTTAAGAAAAAATCTTCTTAAATGACCTCCTCTGACGGACTAAAGTCCGCAGTATCCCGCCTTGGGAATTTCAAGCTAAACCATGATGCTTAGCTTGGTTCAAAATGTACATGACTGTTTCGTCAAGCTGGTTATAGCCAACGGTAACAGCACTTCCACCGCGGCTCCAAAGATGTCCTCGTGGATATCTTAATCGAGCCTTAGGATGGTTTTTGAAGAAGTTGTATGCGGAACCGCCTTTGAGCAACTGCATGGCTTTTTCGTCGGTCATGCCTTTTGGCAGTGTAACGAGAGTGTGCAGATGATCGGGCATGACATTTATGACGCGGATTTTGATTCCGTGCCTTG
>Ga0209541_10002758_pt1 | contig 32898 bp, 39 predicted proteins | sample RifCSPlowO2_01_FD_184027 | JGI IMG/M metagenome (GOLD analysis project Ga0209541, IMG submission 184027) | Groundwater microbial communities from Rifle, Colorado - Rifle CSP2_plank lowO2_0.1 (SPAdes) (version 2) | ecosystem: Environmental > Aquatic > Deep subsurface > Groundwater | place...
GCGACGATTGGACCGATTGATGCGCTCAAAACTGCGGCAAAGATATTGGTTTCATACTTCCTGCAAGTATATGAACCAAAAGCAAAAGTAGACGAAAACGTTGCGGTTACGCCGTCGATTTCAGATGAGGTATTGAAGATGCGCATCGAGGAATTGGATATTCCTACGCGAATCGTCAATGCGCTTGCCAATGGCGATATAGAAACCATCGGGCAACTTTTAGGAACACCACGGGTTGAACTTCTCAAGGTAAAAAACCTGGGAACCAAGTCGCTCGCTGTTGTTGAAGAGAAGTTGCGAGAAAAAGGAGTGGCATTGACTGTATGAGACACGGATACTTTGGGCGGAAACTATCACGAAATACCAATGAACGCAAGCGTTTGCTTTTGGGTTTAGCACAGCAACTTATTAAGTTTGGCAATATCACGACCACACTTCCCAAAGCAAAAGCAGTGCAGCCTATGGTAGAGAAGATGATAACGAAATCCAAGAAAGGAAAAGGGTGGGCTGCGACACGATTCCCAAACAGAACAAGCGGTTATACGCGTATTATAAAACTTGGAACACGTCTTGGTGATAGCGCGCAGGAAGCCATACTCTCGTTTGTCGATCCAAAACCGGAAGCTAAGAAGCCGGTTAAAAAATCATATGCAAGGAAAAACAAAACCAACAAAAGCAAGTAATATAAAGAGAACCTGGCACCTTGTGGATGTAAAGGATAAAGTGCTTGGCCGAATTGCGACGGATATCGCAGGTAAACTCATGGGAAAAAGTAAACCGTATTTTGTCCGAAACCTCGATTGCGGAGATTACGTCGTTGTGATTAATGCAAAACACGTTGCAGTTACCGGCAAAAAAGAAAAACAGAAAACCTATACAAACTACTCCGGATACCCGGGTGGTGATAAAACAAAAGCGTTATGGCAGATGAGAATTGAAAAACCAACAGAGATTATTCGAAGAGCTGTCTTTGGAATGCTCCCGAAAAATAAATTACGGGATATTATGATTACACGACTTTATATTTATCCGGAGAAAGAGCACCCACACGGAGACAAAATATGAGTGACAAAAAACCAACCTACTACGAAGCAGTTGGCAGACGCAAGACATCAAGTGCGCGGGTACGGCTCCATGTGGAAAGCGATGAAGCAAAAGGAACAATGACAGTCAATAACAGACCAGCAGAAAAATATTTCCCGGGTGAGGTTTTCAAAAGGATATATCTTGAACCCTTTAGGACAACCAATACTATTGGCAGGTTTTCAGTAACGGTGAAAGTTGAAGGCGGAGGATTATCAGGACAGTTGGGAGCAGTTTCTCATGGAATTTCACGGGCCCTTGTTAAAGTTGATCAGGAAAAATTTCAGCCGATCCTTCGAAAGCGCGGATTAATGACCCGCGACCCTCGTGCTAAAGAGCGTCGGAAAGCAGGCTTTGCCGGCAAAGCCCGCGCAAAGAAGCAATCTCCAAAACGATAATTTTATTATTCCCCGGCGGATATTTTTGCAGCTGTGTGGCCGGATTTGACGGCTTTCCAGATGTGGTCTGTCAAATCTTTAACGAGTTTGTGATTTTCCCGTAAGTAGAGTTTTGCCGCTTCCTTTCCTTGTCCCAGCATCTGCGTCCCGAATTTTAAGAATGCACCGGATTTATTCACAACACCAAGTTCCACCCCCACATCAATAAGCGCTCCTTCACGGGATATGCCGTCATGCATGACGTCAAATTCAGCCACACGAAATGGTGGAGAGACTTTATTTTTTACTACTCTCACACGGTGTCGGCTACCGATGACCCGATCGCCATCTTTGAGGCTTTCAATCTTTCGTGAATCCATGCGAATACTGGCATAAAACTTGAGGGCTAGTCCACCAGTGGTTGTTTCAGGATTCCCAAACATCACGCCAATTTTTTGTCGCAATTGATTGGTAAACATCACGATTGTTTTTGATTTAGAAATAACAGCAGTGAGTTTTCGAAGCGCTTGTGACATGAGACGGGCATGAACACCCATCATGCTGTCACCCATTTCTCCTTCAATTTCTGCTCGCGGAACAAGGGCTGCGACAGAGTCGATGACGATAATGTCAATGCCACCGCTTCGAATAAGTGTTTCAGCAATTTCTAATGCTTGCTCACCCGTATCGGGTTGAGAAATTAGAAGATCATCAAGTTTTACTCCCAGTACTTCTGCCCATTGTGGATCAAGTGCATGTTCGGCATCAATAAATGCGGCTACACCTCCATTTTTTTGTGCTTCAGCGATCGTTGAAAGACAGACAGTGGTTTTTCCCGATGCTTCCGGCCCGTAAATTTCAACAACTCTTCCCCGAGGAAGTCCGCCGACACCGAGAGCAAGGTCAAGAGGTAAAATACCGGTTGAGATAACGCCAATGGCTTCCCGAACATTTACTTTTTCTCCAAGCTTCATGATGGACCCTTTTCCGTACTGCTTTTCAATCTGATCCATCGCGAGCCGAATTGCTTGAAGTTTTTGATCGACGGCCATATGCGCCCCATTCTTACACAAAAAATGATAAAATACAAGCGGTTTAGGCGGGGCGTAGCTCAGTTGGTAGAGCACACGGCTGGGGGTCGTGTGGTCGCACGTTCGAATCGTGTCGCCCCGACCATGGAAAAGACTGCTCGTCCTGGATACGAATATTTGTCCGCATACATGCTTGGTAAAGTTATTCAGGACTTAACGGTTGAATTTTGTAACCGGTATATTGATAGAAGATCTAGAACCCATGACCAAATGGTTCAAGCAGCCAGATCAAATTGTCAAAATGTAGCTGAAGGATATTCTAATCCCTCATTAAAAGGTTATCTAAAACTAGCAGGGATTGCATATGGATCAAATGAGGAATTAACCAAAGATTATCAGGATTTTTTACGGCAGAGAAAATTGCCAATTTGGGATAAAAACGATCTGAAAGTTAGGGAATTTAGGGGGTTTAGGGTGGTTTGGAAAACCCCAACATCCCTAAATACCCCAACACTCCCTAAAAAGCCAGTTGAAGCAGCGAACATGCTACTAACCTTTTGTAATCTAGATGGCTTCTTGCTTAAAAGGCTCCTAGCTTCCCTTATGGAAAAACATGAAAAAGAAGGCGGGCTGACAGAAAAAATGTATAGAAGACGAACTCAATATCGAAAAAATCATGGATAATTTGTATTATGAAAGGTTGATGAATGCGGTTATCAGATTTGTATCGTTTCGTCCAAGAAGCGAAAAGGAAATTCGAGATTTTCTTACAAAAAAAATAATCAAGTGGAAAGTATCAGACGATCTCCTTCTAAATAAAGTTATCGACCGAATGGAAGACCTGGGATACATCGATGACAAAAAATTTGCCGACTGGTGGGTGGAGCAGCGAACACGGTTTCGGCCGAAAGGCAATCGGGTTATTGAGTATGAACTTTATCAAAAAGGAATCGCAAAAGATATAATTTCTGACGCTTTAATGGCACGAAATTCCGTAGAAGCGGCACGAAAAGCCGTTGCAAAAAAGAATTTTGATAAAAAGAAACTCTATGAGTATCTCACCAGACGCGGGTTTGACGCAGATACCATAAAAAAGGTACAATATGAGTAGATTTTTGGAGACTGAAACAGCAAATATGAACTTCATAGAAATACACACGTTACGAGCCGCATAAATTGCGGGATTTTTGCTGCACTTCTTCTTCCATAAATCTCTTACTCTATGTTTGATGTACTTAAAACTCTCTCGACGCTTGTTCAAAACCGATCGCCAAAACAACAATCGTCTCCCCCCCCAGCGCACAAAGCGACACCAAAACCCGTAAAACAAGTGGCTTCAGTCGACGTAAGTGCTCAAATTCGTTTAGCAGAGGCACAAGCTCGTGAAATTCTCCTTGAGGCAAAAGATGAAGCACGAAACAAACTTATTGCCATAGAACGCCGGGAGGGAGCCGTTGAGGAACGAGAAAAGAGAGCGAATGAGTTTGAGGAAAGAGTGAAAAAAACACTTGCTGAAATGGAAAAATTGAAAGCTGATGAACTTGCCAAGCTTCAAAAAATCGCAAGTCTCACACGGAGCGAAGCGAAAGATATTATTTTAGCTAGCCTCAAAGACGAGCTCAAAGTTGAAATGGCAAAACTTATTAAAGAAGAAGAGGCGGGGGCTCACGAAGAGGCGGAAAAGAAAGCAAAAGAAATACTCGTTGATGCGATGCGTCACGGCGCCACGGACTATGTTCCCGAGTTTACTGTTTCGGTTGTAAAAGTTACAGACGAAGAAATGAAAGGGAGAATTATTGGGAAAGAAGGCAGAAATATTCGCGCATTCGAGATGGCAACAGGGGTTGATGTTGATTTAGACGAGGAGGGAGTTATTCGATTATCAAGTTTTGATCCTGTCAGGCGAGAAATTGCCCGCATTAGTCTCGAGAGACTCCTACGTGATGGGCGTGTGCAACCGACGCGAATTGAAGAACTTGTTGATATCGTTAAAAAAGAAACTGAGAGAATTATGTTTGATGAGGGACAAAAGCTCTGTCATTCAGTTGGCGTCTATAATTTACCGGCTCCATTAGTTGCGATGCTAGGGCGATTTAAATACCGTTTCTCGTATGGTCAAAATATGATCGCGCATACACTTGAAGAAACAAAAATTGGCATTGCATTAGGTCAGGAAGTTGGAGCTGATGTTAACGTCGTACGGTTGGGATGTTTACTTCATGATATCGGGAAAATAGTGACAGACGAAGAGGGGAGCCATGTTGAACTTGGCGTCTCTCTTCTTAAAAAATATGGCCTACCGCAAAAAGTGATTGATTGTGTTGCGCAGCACCATGAAGACACACCGTTTTCAAGCATTGAGTCGATGATTGTGTATATCTCTGATGCAATTTCCGGTAGCCGTCCCGGTGCAAGGTATGAAGATATCGAAGGCTACATTAAGCGTTTGAATGATCTTGAAACAATTGCTAAATCCCATAAGGGAGTTAAAGAAGCATTTGCATTTCAAGCGGGACGGGAACTGCGGATTATCGTTGATCCGGGTAGTGTTGATGATGCTGCTTCCTCTGTTATGGCTCATGAAGTAAAGGAAGAAGTTGAAAAGAAAATGACCTATCCGGGACAGATAAAAATTTCCGTTATTCGCGAACTTCGAGCAACGGAAATTGCAAAGTGATTTTGCTATCTTGACAGAATAATCCAAATTGTCTACATTGCCTCGTAGATCCCGTTAGAACGGGACAAGAAAAATTTTTTCTTGTTATTACCTTCTGCTCAGATCGGAGGTGAAATTCAAAATGACAAAAGCAGATCTTGTTGAGGTTGTTGCCAAAAAGGCAAGCCTTACAGCAAAAGCAGCGAGAGAATCAGTCGCAGCCGTATTCGGTGCAGTGACTGATGCTCTTAAAAAGGGAGATAAAGTGGTCGTGACCGGTTTTGGAACGTTTATGGTCAGATCACGGAAAGCTCGTACCGGAAGAAATCCACAAACTGGAGCGCCTATTAACATTCCCGCCCGCAAAACTCCAGGATTTACAGCCGGAAAAGCACTCAAGAAAGTCGTACGGTAAATATAACGAAAATAGATAAACAATCCCGACGACCGTCGACGGAGTCGGGATTTGTTATACTTACCTATAGATATGGTTATCTCCGTTTCTCATTTAAAGAAATATTATCGTATTCATAAAAAAGAGCCGGGAGTCATAGGTTCAATAACATCGCTGATATCGCGAACATACGAAAACGTCCGTGCTGTTGATGACATTTCGTTTTCGATAGATGAAGGAGAACTCGTGGGCTTTATCGGACCAAATGGTGCCGGTAAGACGACGACACTCAAGTGTCTCTCAGGACTTTTGTATCCTACAAGCGGTAAAGTAAGCGTTCTTGGATATACTCCTTTTGAACGAAAGCACGAATATCTCAAGAAGATTTCTCTGGTCATGGGACAGAAAAATCAACTCTGGTGGGATTTGCCCGCAATTGAAACCTTTCTCCTCAATAAAGAAATCTATGAAATTGCCGATGATCAGTATAAAAAAACATTGAATGAACTGGTCGATTTACTTGAAGTAGAAAGCCTTTTGAAAGTGCAAGTTCGTAAACTTTCTCTCGGAGAGCGGATGAAGATGGAGCTTATTGCGGCCCTAATTCATGCACCGCAAGTTCTTTTTCTTGATGAACCAACCATCGGACTTGATGTGGTGATGCAAAAGAAAATGCGGGATTTTATTAAAGAATATAACACCCGTCACGCCTCAACTATTCTTCTCACCTCTCATTATATGGAAGATGTGCGACAACTCGCCCGCCGCGTGATCATCATTGATCACGGGAAACTTCTCTATGACGGAAAACTGGATAATTTAGTGAAAAGGTATGCAAAACATAAAGTATTATCGATTGTATTAGAAACTTACGTATCGCCTGATAAACTCTCTGAAGTTGGAGAACTTGTTGAGTATGATTTTCCTCATGCCGTCATTCGGGTTGACCGGGGGGCAAGCAATATGGCAGCATCACAGATTCTTCAAAAATTTCCCGTTGATGATCTCAATATCGAAGAGCCTGACATAGAAGACATTATCCGCGATGTCTTCACAAAGAAAAACGCATGATATTCTATGAAGTATGTCAAAATATTTTTGCTTCATTTTCAAGAAGCAACCGACGAACGAAGTAGAATGTTCGTATGGTTTCTTATTTCGCTTATAAATCCACTCGTCTATCTCCTTTTTTGGCGCGGAGCGCATACAAGCCTTCCAGAAACAACGAACCAATGGCAACTATCAGGATTTGCTTCATACTATGTTCTTTTGATACTTGCCGGCTCTTTCCTTAGAGTGCATATTGAAGAGTATATTGCGTACTATGATATTGAGCTTGGTTACTTAGCAAACTCACTCCTCAAACCAGTTTCCTATTTTTGGTATCAGTTTTTTCATGAATTGCCGTATCGGCTTCTTGAAACATCGTTTGGCATACTTGTTTTTTTATTATTTGTCATAAACCTTCCCGGCCTCATCCAACTTACTGGAAAGTTAGAATATATACTGTTAAGTATTTTCATTCTTTTTGCCGGATATTTTCTTTCCTATCTTCTTAAAATATCTTTAGGGCTGAGTGCACTTTTTACAACTGACTTTCGGGGGTTGTCTGAACTGCTTGAAGTTACCCTTCTTCTTTTCGGAGGATTTGTACTTCCATTGGATCTTTTTCCTGATACTCTCAAACAATTTCTTTTCGTACTACCTTTTCCGTATATGTTTTATTTTCCGGTCGTTGCATTTCTTGGTCGATTAACAATTGAAGAGCTTTTAAAAACAATAGTGATTCAACTTACATGGATTGTTGGATTTATGATTTTGTACAGAATCATCTGGAATAAAGGAATACGGTTGTTTACGGGTGTGGGTCGATAACCTATGAAAGCATATTTAAAAATTTATAAAATGCTTCTTAAAATAAATTTTTCCTCACTTGTTATGTATAGAAGTAATTTTATCAATAGCACTCTGTCTAGTATGGCGTGGGCTGTTTTTAATTTTGTAGGTATTATTATTCTCACATCGAGAGTTTCAACAGTATTTGGGTGGAAAAGAGAAGAATTAATAGTTTTGACTGCATCTTTCACTATTTTAACAGGAATATTTCACATGCTCTTTTCTAAGAATTTTGAAAGGATTCCAAAACTTGCTAACAGCGGCGATCTCGACCGGATACTTCTCTATCCAATCGATTCTCAATTTTCTGTTAGTTTTTGGGAAATACATTATAGCCATTTAATACGAATACCAGTTGGCATAGGAATTTTATTCTATCTTTTTGGATTACTTAAAATTTCTATTACATGGCAGCAGATAATTATGTTTATGTTTTTTCTTGTCGTCGGACTAATTATCCAGTATTGTATATGGTTTTTGGCAACAACGATCACTGTCCGACTTACAAGATTGTCAAACATTCCAGAGGTTCTCTATTCAGTAACCGGTATAGCTCGGTATCCGCGTGAGCTTTTTCGGCAGTTAACTGATTATGTGTTTATTTTTCTTCTGCCATTGACATTGATTATTGTTACTCCAGTAAAGGTCCTTTTTAATCAATTGACGCTTAGTGAAATTTTTCTATTCTTTGGAGTAGCGATAAGTTTTTTATATATTTCCCGAAAGTTTTGGAAATATTCACTCCGATACTATACAAGCGCAAGTAGTTAAAGTGATGAAAAAATATTTTCAGATTATTAAGGGCACGTGGGCGGAGTACATGGTGTACCGCTTAAGTTTCGTTTTGTGGCGTGTGAGGATTGTCATGCAGCTTTTAGTAACGTACTTTCTTTGGTGGGCTATTTTTTCACAACACGAGACGCTATTCGGATATACACAATCAATGATGCTTACCTATATTCTATTAAGTGCAGTTGTGCGGCCGTTTGTGATGGGAACAAGAACGCAAGAAGTGGGTATGATGATTAATGACGGAAGTCTATCTAATTATCTCACCCGACCAATAAATCTCTTTCGTCTTTTTTGGAGCCGGGATATTGCAGATAAATCTCTAAATATTATATTTGCCATTGGCGAGATTGCCATATTGATATTACTTCTTAAACCATCAATTATTTTGCAAGCGAATATAACCGTGTTACTTTTTACTTTTCTAGCACTCGTAATTGGTGTAGTGCTCTTTTTTTATTTCAGCATGTTACTTTCACTGTTAGGGTTTTGGACTTCTGAGATATGGGGACCAAGATTTTTGTCATTTATATTGGTTGAATTTTTTGGAGGCATGCTTTTTCCTCTTGATATTCTGCCGGAATCTCTGTTTCGGGTGAGCACACTCTTGCCGTTTTCCTACTTTATCTATTTCCCGCTCAAAGTGTACCTTGGTCAACTCAGTGTAATTTCCATGATTTCTGGATTAGGAGTAGGACTTGTATGGGCGCTCGGCCTCAAGTTGCTTACGGAACTACTTTGGAGACGGGGATTGATGGTTTATTCGTCAGAGGGAAAATGAAAACAGTAAGAAAATACTTTATTCTTTGGGGAAAACTGACTGCAAATTCTTTTTTATCTATACTAGCTTCCCGGTTTGGTGCGAGTATTTTTCTTTTGGGAAAAACACTCCGTTTTCTCTTTTTTTTCGTGTTCCTATTGACCATATTTACAAAAATTTCCTTCATCGCAACGTATTCAGTTGCTCAAGCGGTTTTTTTCTTTCTCACCTTTAATCTCATTGATACAACAACACAACTTTTTTTCCGTGAAGTATATAGGTTTCGTCAACTCGTGGTAACCGGAGATTTTGATTTAGTATTAACCAAACCCATGAACCCCCTTTTTCGAGCTCTCGTTGGAGGAGCAGATCCTCTGGATTTACTTATGCTCATCCCATATATAGGATTACTCATCTACCTTTCACTTCAGTTGGGCGGCATACAATTTTGGTCTGTAACTCTGTATTTGATACTTATATTGAATGGTTTCCTTATTGCGGCAGGTTTTCATATATTAGTACTTGCGCTTGCGGTGGTAACGACCGAAATAGATCACACAATTATGATTTACCGGGATTTAACCAGTATGGGGAGGGTACCGATTGATATTTACAGAGAACCACTGCGTGGTATTCTCACGTTTATTATCCCCATAGGTATCATGATGACGTTTCCGGCAAAAGCATTCTTAGGACTGTTATCGCCAACATCAATGCTGTTAGCCTTTATCGTAGGGCTAGTCTTTTTTATTCTTTCTGTACGGATTTGGCGCTTTGCGCTGACTCAGTATAGCTCTGCATCCAGTTGACGTAGCAAGGATTATTCGTGTAGACTTATACAACATGGCGAAACGAAAAGAACCAAGTAAGGAAAATGAGAATCGGGTAAGTCAAGTTGTGGAGGTGGTTGAAGAGTCCGATAAATCCGAAGCATTGGAGACAATAAAAGAAGACGCTCAAGAAATAGAAGCTGTAGCAGAAGAGCTTGGAACGCAGAGTGCCCCTCCCATGGAAGAAGAAAAAGAAAAACAGAAAGAAGTTGTAGAAGAACTTTTTCAAAAAGAGCCACCGACTATTGCTCCTGATTTTACGGAAAATAAACGGGGCTCATCGAGGAAATTTCTGGTGTGGGCTGCAATAGTTATTAGCGTTGCGCTTTTGGTAGGAGGCGGTCTCATAGCAATTACCGGGGGATCATTGAGTGTTCCCTTTGTTGGTGAACCTACACCAACCCCAACACCTGCTTCAACACCAACACCAACTCCTGCACTTAATCTTAACCGTGAAGAACTCAACATAGAAGTCTTAAATGGCGGGGGAACTCCTGGGGCAGCTTCCAAAATGAAAGCGTTTTTGGAAGAAAAAGGGTATACAGTTACCGATGTTGGTAACACCGAAGAATATACGTATGAGCAAACAGAAATTTACGTAAAAACTGAAAAGCAAGAATACTTAGCTTTACTTGAAGATGATCTCAAAAGCGACTATAACATCGGGACAACCGGTGCAACTTTGAGCGAGGATTCCTCTGCAGATGCTCAGGTCATCGTTGGCAAGGAGTAGATATAGTGTATAAGGCAATCATTCTCGACCTCGATGGTACAGTGGTTCCCCAAGGAAGCGAAAATCCTCCGAGCGAACGGGTGACGCAGGCAATTTCAGCGGCCAAAGATATCATCCATGTCTGTATTGCTACGGGAAGACCGTTGTTTGCGAGTAAATACATTCTTGACCACCTCCAATTGTCAGGACCCTGCATTTTTAATAACGGAGTGCAAGTATATGATCCGGAAAAAAATGAAATAGTGAAAGAATTTCCGCTACCTCAGAAAGCACTTCCAAACATCATGCACATTTTTAAGAGTCACAAACAGGAAATACTTTTTTTTGACGGAACGAGCGATGTTGAACATACACTCAAGGAATTACCCGACACAGTATTTAGTGTTTATTTAAACAAAGCACCAGAAATGTTAGTAGATATTATTGTAGGAGAGCTGCGGAAAATTCCAAACATAGAAGCGCATAAGATGTTTTCATGGGAGGATAAAAACTATTTTTCCATCGAAGTAACCAGCGATCAGGCGACGAAACTTCACGGAATTGTTGAGATAACAAAAATACTTAAGATTACAAAGGAAGAAATTATCGGGGTCGGGGATAGCTATAATGACTTCCCGCTTCTCATGGCTTCAGGCCTTAAAATTGCGATGGGTAATGCCGTCCCGGAACTTAAGGAAATTGCCGATTTTATCGCCCCTTCAGTTGACGAAGACGGTGTTGCAACAATTATTGAAAAATTTGTTTTGACATGAAAATACTTGTCATCTGCGGACCGACAGCCACAGGCAAGACTACCCTTGCGGCATCTTTAGCCAAAAAACTGAATGGGGAGCTTATCTCTGCTGATTCGCGTCAGGTATACCGCGGCAGAGACCTTGAAACGAATAAAGAGCGGCCTGCCTCGCCGGCAGGCGGGCCGGACGTTCCTATTTGGTTGTATGATGTGGTAGAGCCCGGCGAGGAATTTAGCGTCAGCCACTGGGTAAAACTCGCTCGGAGCGCAATTTCCGACATACAAAAACGGGGGAAATTGCCAATTGTTGTTGGCGGAACAGGATTATATATTAAAGCACTACTTCGCCCGTTTGAAACAATCAACATTCCACCGGACAAGGAACTTCGTGAAAAAAAATTGAGTGTTAAAGAACTCCAAAAGATGATTCCAAGGGGGGATATGAACTGGTCAGACTGGAATAATCCACGTCGTTTAATACGGAGAATTGAAACATCGAAGCACAAAGGGCTACGAGGAGACTCCTTGAAGGCTCTCATAATTGGACTCACTGCGCCGCTGCCGGTTTTATACAAGCGAATTGACGAAGGGTTAGAAAGACGGCTCAGATCGGGTATGAGAGTGACGGGCGTGAACGAGCGCGCAATAGCAAGAAGACAGCTCGTGTGGTTCAAAAAACAAAAAAACATCCATTGGTTTGATATTTCACAAAAAGGATTTGAGGATGATATACTTAGGCTAATTCATGAACAAGATTGAAATATCCTATCGGACTATTATTTTTGCCGTTGCATTTGTTGCAGGGCTGTGGGTTCTTCTCCAAATCCGTGACATTCTCTTTCTGCTTTTTATTTCCTTTATCCTCATGACCGCCATTCGGCCACTGGTAACCCTTCTTGAAAAAGTTCGTATACCGCGTATTATAAGCATTCTTTTTGTATACCTTATTGTTTTTGGATTGTTCGGTTTTTCCCTGGCTGGTACAATCCCTCTTCTGGTTACCCAATCAACCCGACTCATTACCGACCTTCCGAAGTTTGCCGCTGATGTGATGCCGTACTGGAATATAGATGTGACAACACTTACACGCCAAATAGCTCCTATAAGTGAAAATATTGTCAAAGTTACCGTGGGAGTATTTTCGAATCTTATAACGACACTGGCTGTGCTTGTATTTACCTTTTATTTTCTTTTGGAACGGCCGAGAGCCTCTCAAACCCTTACATCCCTTGTGGGAGAATCTATGGCGAATAAAACTCTCAATATTTTACGCCTCATTGAAAAACGATTAGGGGGATGGGTGAGAGGAGAATTGCTTCTCATGTTATCAATCGGGATTGCTTCCTACATCGGATTGACCATTCTCCATGTGGATTTTGCATTACCTCTGGCAATTATTGCAGGAGTATTAGAAATTGTTCCGACCATAGGTCCAATTGTCTCTGCGATACCTGCAATTCTTGTCGCTCTTGCAACATCTCCTTTTTTGGCTGTCTCTGTTGTTGCGCTATATTTCATCATTCAGCAGGTTGAAAATAACGTTCTTGTTCCGCTCGTTATGAAAAAAAGTATTGGATTTTCCCCGCTTGTTACGCTTCTATCTGTGATGATAGGAGCAAGATTTGCAGGAATTGTAGGTGCAATATTGGCAGTACCGTTTGTTTTGGTTCTTCAGGTAATAATAACAGAGGTATTTTTCCAGCCTTCCAAGTAGCACCTTGGAATCTCGTAAGCCAGATTCTGTTTTTAGACTCTCATTTCTCTCATGCCCGCAATCTTCGGTCCTTCGGAATGCGTCGTATAACGGACCAGTCGTCGGTTGCAGCGGGTGGGATTGTCTCGTTTCACATTAAAGATCTTAGCCGTCGGGCTTATAGATCTCTGATCGTCTCTGTGACTCTCTCGGCCTGTTAATTCAAGCGTCGTCCCTTCAGTCTTTCGACCTCAGGGCACCTGACGTTACCGCATCCCGCTTGCGCGGGATCCCCTGCATTCTGCTGTCTGGACTTTCCTCCCCCTCTTTCTACGTAGAAGGAGGGGGCGAGAGTTCGGATTCCAAGGTGCAACTGTGTATTATACCATAACCCCGCCCTTCGCGAAGGGCGGGGTTTGATAAAACGTTTTACCAGAAAAACGATTAGCCACCGATCTTAAACATTCCAGTTCCACAGACAGGACATTTTCCTTTGAGTGCTGGTTTGCCGTTCTTCATCGTGATTTTTGTGGCATTCGGATCTTCTCTCTTTGTTCGACACTTAACGCAATAAAACGTTGCCATAGTAGGTAATTCACCTCCTCTCAAGAATTGTTAGGACAAGCTCAATACCTATTGCGATGATACTCAACAAAAGTGTTTTTCGTATATCACGCCGAATATAGGAAAGGTCTTCATGGAGCACTACGCTCGTGGATGCGATGGGAAGGGTATAAGGGATTCTTCGTTCTTGTGCCAATAATTTTTCTCTTTTGGTCTTTGCTGGCATAGCTAGCCTCAATGTGGGCTCAAGCGTAGCACAGGCTCGAGAGTGTTGTCAACCCTGCCTGCCGGCAGGCAGGCTCATTGACAAGTATTTGCAAGTGATCGTAAGATGGATTGTACCAATGGATGTCGGTGGAGGATTATTTTTTTGGGTCATTTTTGTTTTCATCAGCGTCTGGATACTAATACTATCAGTAGTTTTGTTTCGCACGCTCGGGCATTATAACCGGTTATCTCATGGGGTTACCAAAAACGGACTCAAAGAAGTTCTTGAAGCGATTCTCGGGTCACAGTATAAACAAGCGAAAAAGATTAATGAATTAGAAGAGGTAGTACGGCAGGTAACAAGCGACGGGAAAAGACACATTGCCAAGATTGGCGTTGTTCGTTTTAATCCCTTTGCAGATACAGGAGGAAGTCAAAGCTTTACGTTGGCGATTCTGGATAGTTTTGATAATGGGGTGATCATGACATCGCTTTTTGCACGGAATGGAAATCGGTGGTATGTGAAAGAAATTAGAAACGGGAAAGGTAAAGATTTTGAACTTTCAAAAGAAGAAGAAAGAGCAATTAAAATTGCGCAACCATTATGAATAAAGAGCATTTTGTGACAGAGGGTATTATTGGGCTCGCGATTTATCTTATCGTGACAGGTCTCTCGTACGCCGGATTTAGCTTTTTCGGTGGGGGAAGAGGAGGCGCATCTCCACTTCCAACAGATCAGGAGCATTTTGTGGTTGATCCGACAGCACCCAAGACAGAAAGTTGTCCCATTAACGGCAAAATGTTTAGCAAAGCCGAACGGGATATGTGGGAAAAACGACGTCCCCTTGCTGTCATGATAGAAAACCATGCGGAAAGTCGTCCCCAGTCAGGATTATCATCGGCAGATGTTGTTTACGAGGCTGTTGCCGAGGGGGGAATTGCCCGATTTATGGGTATTTTCTACTGCGGCATTGCCCAAAGTACAAGCCTTGCACCAGTTCGAAGCGCGCGAAGTCACTTTTTACCATGGGTTTTAGAATACGACGCTTTGTATAACCATGTGGGCGGAGCAGGTCGCTGCAATGACGACACGGTTGACGAGCGCGCAAAAGCTTTATGTCAGATTGACGAGTATAGCATCAAAGATATGGATCAGTTCGGCATTTCTTTCCCCACGTGTTATAGGAACTATGATCGACTTGACCATCCTGTTGCCACAGAGCACACGATGGTATGCGTTACTGATAAGCTCTATAAATTGGCGGCTCAGCGAGGATGGACAAATGTTGATGCAAAAGGAATATCGTGGGACAAGAGTTACACCGCATGGAAATTTAAGGACGACGCCAAAGAGTCTGACCGCGGCGCATCATTTTCAGCTTCCTTTGTCGCGTGGGAGGGGTATGAAAAAGAGTATGGCGTTCGATGGGATTATGATAGAACAACCAATACCTACAAACGATACAACGGGGGACAGGCGCACATTGATTTGGAAACAAAACAGCAACTCATAGCCAGCGTCGTGATCGTCCAATTTGCAAAAGAAATCGGACCCCTTGATGTTCACGCCCATATCCTCTATAACACTATTGGGACGGGAGAAGGATTGCTGTTCCAAGACGGGAAAACGACAAAAATTACCTGGAAGAAAGCAGATCGAAATAAAAGAACAGTGTTTTATGATGCTGCGGGAAAAGAAGTGACACTGACCCGCGGGCAAATATGGATTGAGCTCCTGCCCACTGGAACAGAAGTTCTGTACTAACTGCATCTGTTCGTGGTATTATCCCTGCACCGGAAAGGAAAACTTCTATGTTTGTTGAAGACCTCATTATTTCACGGGTGAGGGTGAAAATGTTAACCCTTTTTCTCACGCATCCTGGCACTATTTTCCATGTTCGGGATATCGTTCGGAAGGTAGACGAAGAAATAAATGCAGTCCGTCGTGAATTATCCCACATGGAAAAAAGCGGGATGGTGACGAAAGAGCAGCGAGCAAATAGACTCTTTTATTTGTTTAAGAAAGACTACCCGCTTTATTTTGAGCTGATGACTATTATTGCCAAAACATCCGGGCTTGGTCTCGATATTCTCAAACACAAACCAAAACTCGGTAAGATAAAATTTGTCATGCTTTCAGGTCGGTATGTACGACACGTTGCCAAGAAATCGGGAACCGATGTAGATCTTCTTGTTGTTGGTAACATCGTATTACCGGAACTATCTCAATTAGTCAAAACTGAAGAAGTACGTCGCGAGCAAGAGCTCAATTACACAGTCATGAGTGAGGAAGAGTTTGCATTCCGTAAAAGGAGACGAGATCCGTTTGTTCTTTCTATTCTCGAAGGCTCACGAGTCATGATTATTGGTGATGAAGAAGACCTCGTAAGCTCGCCATGACGCAGAAAGTTTTACGTACGGGCAACAGCATCGCTGTAGTCATTCCATCAAAATTTGCCCGTGATGTTGCAATTAAACCCGGCGATCCTGTTCATGTTTCCTCAGACAGAAAGAGGGGGAAAATCACCTACACATTTGCTAATGTAACGCAGTTATCCCTCTTGAATTCCCCAAGCCGTAAGCTACAATATTGAGATTATGAGGCGTCCTCTCATTTTGTTTTATCTCCTTATAGCCTTGATGTCCTTCTTAATTTTTGTCAATCTGACACCGAAATTAAAAACACACTTAGGGCTGGATTTATCAGGAGGGATCCAGGTGACACTTGAGGCTGATATGAAGGATATTGTGTCCTCTGATAGATCTTCCGCGCTTGAATCTGCAAAAGAGGTTATTGAACGCAGAGTAAATCTCTTTGGGGTGTCTGAACCGGTCGTAGTCTCTGCACGAAGTGAAGACCATTATCGGATAATCGTTGAACTTCCGGGAGTTTCTGATGTCGACCGTGCAACTTCACTTATTGGACAAACAGCGAAACTAGAATTTCGAGAATTCATTATAATTCAAGATGCTACTGAAAGCGCATTGCTTATCCCAACACTTGGAAATACCAAGTCTGTGGATTTGAACGGGGGAGACTTGCGTCGAAGCAGGGTTGATTTTAGTCCTGAAACAGGAGAGCCGGTCGTTGCTATAGAATTTACACCCGAAGGAACGAAGAAGTTTGCCGATATTACAACACGACTTGTCGGAGAACGACTCGCTATTTTCCTTGATGATGTCCCGATTACCTGGCCAACAGTTCAAACACCAATTACAGAAGGGTCAGGAGTAATTACAGGAAATTTTACCCGTGACCAAGCCCGAACCCTTTCTTTGCACCTAAATGCCGGTGCCCTTCCCGTACCGGTTTCCATTGTCGAAAAAAGAACGATCGGAGCAACGCTTGGCAAGGAGTCGGTGGAAAAAAGTATTTGGGCAGGAGGAGTGGGACTTATTCTTGTTGCCGGATTTATGATTGCTCAATACGGGTGGTTGGGAGTACTTGCTGACAGCGCTCTTATTATGTACGGACTTATTTCCCTCGCGCTTTTTCGTGTGATTCCGATAACTCTTACGATGCCGGGAATTGCAGGATTTATTCTTTCTATAGGAATGGCCGTCGATAGCAACATTTTGATATTTGAAAGGTATCGCGAAGAGAAGAGGAAAGGGAAACCATGGCATATTGCCATAGAAGTAGCGTTTGGTAAGGCATGGGATAGCATACGCGATGCAAATTTTACGACACTCATTACCTGTCTTATTCTTTTTAATCCGGGAAGCTGGCAATTTTTGCCGACTTCGGGTTTAGTCCGAGGTTTTGCCGTAACACTCTTTATTGGAGTACTCGTCAGCTTGTTTACAGGTATTGTCGTCACGCGAACGTTTATCCGCGTTTTATATAGAGAAAAGACATGATTCGATTTAGTAAATATATTTGGCTTTACTTTTTACTTTCGGCACTTATTTTAGTGCCGGGGATCTTTTCGCTTGTACGATTTGGTCTACGACCGGCTGTTGATTTTACCGGTGGAACTCTTATTGAAATACGTAAGGATGATAAAATTTCTACCCTTCGACTTAAACATGGTGAAGATCAAAACATAGATTTAAACGGTGCAGAGGTTTTACGAAGTGAAACAGTGGGTCCGATTTTAGGCAAAGAGTTGCTCCGCAAAGCAGCAGTTGCTTCGGTCTTGGCTGTTGTTGCAATTCTTCTCTACGTGGCTTTGGCATTCAAAAATTTCAAATTTGGTATCTGCGCAGTGGTGGCGCTTGCTCATGACCTTCTTGTCGTTATTGGCTTGTTTTCGCTGTTTGGGCGGTTTTGGGGTGTGGAAGTGGATACACTTTTTGTGACTGCGGTTTTGACGACCATGAGTTTCTCGGTCCACGATACGATAGTCATATTCGATCGAATACGTGAGTATAGAAAAAGAGGGGAGCGACAAACTTTTTCTGATATATCAGACAGAGCCCTTACGGAGACAATGAACAGATCTCTCACTAACTCGATGACAATTATTTTTATGCTTCTTGCCCTCATTCTTTTAGGAGGAAGCACTATTCGATGGTTTATCGTGGCACTTTTAATCGGTACAGTCTCAGGTACATATTCCTCACCTTTCGTTGCCACCCCGCTCCTTATTCTTTGGGAACGGTTAGAGATGAAACGCCGACAAGTTTAAGCTCTTCAATTCTTTTTAATAGATTTTCTTTTTTATTCAAAAGTTTTCCTGCTTCAACATCTGCAAACAATAGATTGAGGACTTTGCCGACGGTCGGCCCGGGTTTAATTCCAAATGCTTTCATGACGTCATGGCCGGAGATTTTAAGATCGGAAACAGTGAATGGTTGTTTTTGAACCTCGATAAGGCGTTTTTTAAATAATTCAAGGCGCCATGACGTTTCGCGTGCACCACCTCCCAAACGATCTCCTATCCGTAAAGCGAGCATATCGTTCAGATTTTCTTTTCCCACGCGACGAATAAATCGCCGAAGAGCACTATCAGTTTGACGCTCATCCACAGTAAACTGATGCCAACGAACAAGAATGAATAATTTTTCAGCGTCTTTTCGCGATAATCTCAGTCGTTCCGCAATTGTTTTTGTGATTCGGGCTCCGACCACCTCATGGTTATAAAATGTGATAAGTTTCGTTTCGTCTTTCTTAAATGTTTTGGGTTTGCCGATATCATGGAGAAGCGTTGCGAGTCGCACTACGGGATCTGTTGAAGAGCAGTGTTTGAGAGCCATAATCGAATGAGTGCCCACGTCGTAGATGTGATGTCTCTTTGGACTTTTTTGCGGAGTATCGAAGGCGATTCCAAATTCAGGAATAATATGTTTGAGAAGTCCGGTATTTTTCAGCACTAATATTCCATCTGCAGCATGAGGAGATGCGAGCAATTTAAACAACTCATCGCGAATGCGTTCAGCAGAAATTTTACTAAGACCTTGGGCATTTTTTTTGATTGCCAGTGACGTTTGCTCGTCAATCGCAAATCCAAGCTCGCTTGCTATGCGAATTGCCCGCATAAGTCGTAATGCGTCTTCGTTAAATCGACTATCTGCGTCGCCAACAGTTTTAATTAGTTGTTTTTTAATATCTCTCTGACCGTCATAGGGATCAATCAGATTTTTTCCGTCGAAAGCAATTGCATTAATCGTAAAATCTCTTCGGGACAAATCTTCTTCGATCGAACTGCCCCATGTAATCTTGTCCGGATGTCTGTGATCTGTATATCCTTTTTCGCTTCGATATGTTGTAATTTCATACACGTCATCTGTTACTTTTATTCCGACCGTGCCAAATTGATTGTCATAAAAACTGTCAGGAAAAAGTTTGAGGATCTCTTCAGGTTTTGCGTTTGTCGTAAAATCCCATCTGCTCGTTGATTTTCCTATGAGAAGGTCGCGTACGGATCCACCGACTGTATACGCTTCAAATCCTGCTTTTTGCAGAGTTTTAATAATATTTTGAGATTGTTGAGGGAGTTTGATCATACTGGTATTATACGTCTGAAATGAAGAAATGGCACGTACTTTCCCAAGGCACAGATATTATAAAACTTCTGCTACAAAGCAGGGGACTAACGACAAAAAAAGAAATTAAAGATTTTTTACATTCCCCTCATCCCCTTACGTTGATGCCAAAAGACGTAGGAATTGACAAAAATTTGTTACAAAAGGCAATTACCCGCATAAAAGGTGCAATCAAGAACAAGGAATCCATTGTCGTCTACGCTGATTATGACGCAGACGGTATTACCGCAGGGGCAATTATGTGGGAGACATTATATGGACTCGGTGCTCGTGTCATGCCGTATATCCCACATCGGGTCGAAGAAGGGTACGGGTTGTCAACAAAGGGAATAGAGAGCGTTCGGCAACAGTTTGATCCCTCACTTATTATCACCGTTGACCACGGAATAACAGCAAAAGAAAAGATTGCGTACGCGAAAAAATTGGGAATTGACGTTATTGTGACAGACCACCACGTCAAGCCCAAGAGTTTGCCGAATTGTACTATCGTTCATACAACACAACTTTGCGGTGCAGGTGTTTCTTGGTTTTTAGCAAGTGAACTTGGTAAGCCTGATGTTTCATTAGCCGCAATTGGAACAATTGCAGACATGGTGCCCCTCGTTGGCCCCAATCGGTCGATTGTAAAATTCGGACTTGAAGCAATTAACACAACAAAGCGGGTAGGACTTGAAGCACTTATTAATGATGCGGGACTGACGAAAGGATTGTTAAAAACATACGATGTTTCCCACGTGCTTGCCCCTCGGCTCAATGCTATGGGCAGAATTGAACATGCACTCGATGCTCTTCGATTGCTCTGTACAAAAAATACAGATAAAGCAAACCTTCTTGCACAAAAGTTGGGGCTAACTAATAAAGAACGCCAACAACTCACCGAGGATACCGTGATACTTGCACGAGATTTACATAAGAGTCAGACAAAGAAAAAGCTCATTTTTATCGCTCACGAGTCTTTTAATCAAGGAGTTATCGGACTTGTTGCAGGAAAACTTGTTGAAGAATTTTACCGACCGACCATTGTCGTAGCGATTGGAGATGGATATTCTAAAGCTTCAGCCCGGTCGGTTTCCGGATTTAATATTGTTGAAACTATCCGGAAATGCAGCGACATTCTCGTTGACGTCGGGGGTCACCCTATGGCTGCCGGGTTTACCGTTGAAACAAAACATATTGAAGCATTAAAAAAACGTTTAGAAAAGATTGCGGAAAGTGAACTTGATGAGGAAAAATTAACGAAAATGCTTAAAATTGATGTTGAAATTCCACTTAGCACCGTTTCAATATATCTTTGGGAAAAGATTCAGGAGTTTGCACCTTTCGGTTTCGGCAACCCGGAACCTGTGTTTGCAACCAGAAATGTGCACATTGAGGATGCGCGGTTAGTTGGGAAAGACGGTAAGCACCTTAAGTTACGTATTGATTCGTTTCCTGCTATTGCATTTAACCTAGGGAGTTTTTATGGTCGATTAAAGCCTGATAAGGCAGTTGACATTGCGTATACCATCGACCTCGACACCTGGAACGGTAATAACCGCCTGCAACTTAAAATCAAAGATATCCACTATTAAATTAGATTGATTTTAAGCCCCAAAAGTAGTATCCTATAGTGACAATTATGGTCACAAGACTTGAGCAGTCTACAGAATCCTTAGGTTCAACAGAGCGATATAAACAATTTACCGCTGATTGCTATCTGAAAATAAGAGTAGATAAACAGAGACATCCGTTTCGTTGGGAACAAGTTGATGCAACAACGAACCTATTTCCCTGTGAAATCAGGCTAAGAAATAAAGTCCTTGAGGAAAGTCGATACCTCTCGGAAGAGAAGCATGCTATGGTTGAGGCGGCAACTGCTCTCTCTTTGCTTGCGCATAGTTCACAATCCCGAGACACAGGAGCACCATATTCCGTGCACCCACTAAAAGTTACTCTCATGGGGATAAAGAAATATAAAATTGACGCAGTTTCAATTTCCGAGAGGCTTTTACACGATGTTCACGAGGATACAACCGTGACACTTAAAACGATCCAGGAAAACATTCATCCAGATGTTGCTGATAGGGTTAAGATTCTGAGTAAGCGGCGCGGAAGACATCAGCGAAAAACACTTAAAGAATTATTAGTAGAAGAAAATAGACAGCAACTTTTTAAATCGGCCGTTGACACTCCGGATGAAACTGAAGCAAAAATTGATGACAGACTTCAAAATATGCGAACAATTAAACTAAAAGGAGAGAAAAAGAGGCGAGAAATTATTTTTGAGACTGAGGAAATATATATTCCTCTCGCACGCAGAATGGGCCTTCATGATGAGGCAAATGAGCTCGAACATCTATGTCTCGTTAATAAAAGTGCTGAACATGAAAAGTGGGCAGGCCAGGCTAACCGATATATTAAAAAGTTTTTCCGTCAAAACCCACCCAAACAACTATTGAGTGAGGTGCATGATGTACTTAACAAAAGAGGATATCGTGTTGCACTGCATTACCGTACGCCATCTCCCGCTGATATTTATAGGCGCATCGGAGAACTGCGCCCGTTATCCCAAGAAGACATGTATCTCTATGTCGATGCAGCGCAGAAAGATTTTGGCAAAAACAAATATGACTTGTTTGACTGGGGAGCACAGGCAATTGATATTGCAAATATTTTTAACTTCAACAGCGAACGGCTCTTTGATAGAGAGACGATTATTAACGCATTACAGTTTAAGCGTGAAGTGGAAAATGGTCTCACGGATTCGTTATCAATAGACGTTCTCCGCCGTCGGGATAAACTTCGTATACGTCTCACGCTTTATCCACATGATGTTCATATACGTGAGCGACTTTCCTTAGCCCATCTCCTTTCGTCAACCATAGATTCGAAACCTATGTTAAAAGCTCTCCTTGAACAAAAACAACGGTTTTTAGCAGATCGTTTGACGCAAATTTTACACGGGGAAGTAGAAAGTTCGCATCTCGTTCGTCAACTTGAACCTCGTTTAACAGAAGGATTTATACGTGTTATTGGTATTAACGACAAGAAAGAAGAAGAGCCATGGAGTTTAAAAAACGGGTCAACCGTAATGGACTATGTTTCAAACATTACTCCATTAAGCTGGAACAAAGCAGTTCGGACATTTGTTAACGGAATTGAAATAGAGATACCTGATTATGTGTTGAAACCCGGAGACAGAATTCATATTGATTTTAAAGGTCATGGCCAGTACGATCCCTTATGGATTCACTGTTTTCATACGGATAAAGAGGGACCACGTATTGTAAGAGAAAAGATTTATGATCGAATAAAAAAATTACAAGCTCATAAAGACAGGAACGCACTTTACCTCCAAGAACAACGGATTAAGCAAGTTGGGAAATGGAGATTACGTAAATTGGCAGGGTTAAAAACATTAAAGGTCGGAGTTCATCAAGTTATGGATAGTGTTCAACGTATTGACCGCACGATTACTAAAGAAGATGAGTTTTTTATCAAAGTAGGTTTAGGTGAACTAACAGATGATGTACTCCAACCAATCGTTCATAAACTATCGGAATTGAATCAAAACTTATTGGAAATAAGTATTGATTTTGAAACAAATGAGCCAGGACAATTAAAAGCGGTAGGTGCAATTACTGAGAGGCTCGGAATAAACGTTGTAGCAGGTACAACGGATGATTTAGGACAATCTTCTGTCATCATCCTGTTGGATCCGAAGGATGAAAGAGTAGTGAAAAGACTCGTACGAGGAATTCGCATCGATAAACACTGCATCTCTAAAGGATTGAAAGCGATACGTTTTTCAACAAATCACATCGGTGCACCTGAAAAATTGCTGTACTTGAAGAAATAAATATCTATTTCGGTAAATTTTGGCCAGCAAGATTTGCAATGTTAATAATATGATTCCCAATTCTCGCCTGATCACTTGCTGCTGCTCCATGAAATTTATGAATTAAGTGAGCTGTTGCAATAGCAGCTTGATTGCATGGTAAACCGGCTACCTTATGATAGATTGTTTTCATGCGTTTTATAGCATTGTCAACATCAGCAGGGTCTGGAGGAGGGTCGATGCCGACCACTGCGTTAGCAAAGTTCTTTTTTAAGTCAACTTCTACTTTACGATTCATATATTTCCCTTTAAAAAAACCTCCCGCTTCTATTTTGGGAGGTTCGTGTGATTTAATTCATTTTGGCTTTTTATTAGCCACAACACGAACCCCCTTCTCGGAGGTTCTTAATGCAAATCCAATTACTTCGTTGTGCAGCGCTTTCCATAGCCTTAAACCCTTTATAACATGAGGTTGTGCTTCTTGTCAACAATCTAAAATAGCCGTACAATTGGAGGCATGCGAACACTCGCAGCCGAAACAGTAGACAAAATTGGTCAAGAAGTGACTCTTCAAGGCTGGGTGAATACGAGGAGAGATCATGGAAATATCGTCTTTTTGGATCTCCGCGACCGATCAGGGATAGTCCAGATGGTTTCAACTAAAACCGCGGATGCGGGTTCGGAAGATGTCATTGAAGTGGTTGGTTTAGTCAAAAAACGACCGGAAAATATGACGAATCCCAAGATTCCAACCGGCACAGTCGAAGTTGAGATAACGTCGATAAAAATTATAAGTGAAGCAAAAGAACTCCCGTTTCCCATTGATACGGATGGGTATGATATCGAAGAGGAAATTCGATCAAAGTACCGCTACCTCGACATCCGAAGATCGCGGATGAATAAAAATCTTCGACTTCGCTCTAAAGTTGTAGCATTTATCCGAAATTTCCTTCTTGAGAGAGAATTTGTTGAAGTTGAAACGCCAATTTTAACCAAAACCACCCCTGAGGGTGCACGGGATTTTATCGTTCCTTCGAGACTTCAAAAAGGAAAATTTTATGCACTCCCGCAATCACCACAGCAGTATAAGCAGCTCCTCATGGTTGCTGGGCTCGAACGGTACTTTCAGATCGCGCGCTGTTTTCGGGATGAGGACCCCAGAAAAGATCGGGCATACGGAGAATTTACTCAGCTTGATCTTGAGATGTCGTTTATAACGCAAAATGACATTTTGGAATTAACGGAAAAACTTTTTTCGTCATTGGTTGCCGAATTGATGCCGGAAAAACACATAACACAAACACCCTGGCCGAGACTTTCGCATAAAAAAGTCATGGAAAAGTATGGAACGGATAAACCGGATTTGCGTAAAGACAAAAACGACAAGAACGAGTTGGCATTTAGTTGGACAATTGATTTTCCATTGTTTAATAAGCAATCAAAAGAAGATTTTTATTATGGTTCAGGCGCTAAAGTTGCTCCGTCTCACCATATGTTCACCGCCCCGCATCCAGACGATATCTCTCTCCTTGATAAGAATCCGCTGAAGGTGCGAGGTCTGCAACACGATCTGGTCCTCAACGGTTTTGAAGTTGGGGGAGGGAGCATTCGTATTCATCAAAGAGAAGTTCAAGATAAAGTATTTGATCTTATTGGATTTACCCCCATGCAAAAGAAACAATTTGAACATATGTTGACGGCATTTACCTACGGTGTTCCACCTCATGGAGGCATTGCCCCTGGTATCGACCGGTTCCTCATGGCAGCATTGGGTGAGCCGAGCGTGCGGGAGGTTATGGCATTTCCCACTTCCTCCTCCGGTCAAACCTCTGTTATGGATGCGCCAAGTGAAGCAGGTAAAACGCAACTCGTCGAGTTAGGTATTACGGTAAAATCCCAAAAGAAATAATCAGAATGGCAAAAGGAAAAATTACCTATCAGTGGGACAAAATTTTATTTCTTATTCTGCTTGCAGTTTTTTTTCTCTTATCACCAGGGCAGGGCGGGATAAAAACGAAAAATGCCGTGCCGATATTTCGTCGCTTTCCCTATGTCATTCCCACCCCCGCGCCGTACCCAACTAATTCAACTGGATACTATCCGGGATTAGAAGTTTCTGCGGTAGGAATAGTGGTATACGATATTGATTCAGGGGTATACCTCTACAAACGCAATCCCGAGTTGTCTCTGGCTCCTGCGTCAACGACAAAAATTCTCACTGCACTTGTTGCAATCGATGCATATGATCTCGATGATGTTCTTACGGTTAAGTCACTCGTCAATGACGGGCAAGATATGGGCCTAGTTTCGGGTGAGAGAATCACTGTTGAGAACCTTCTTTACGGAACGCTGGTTCAGTCAGCTAATGATGCAGCATACGCACTTTCTGAAAACTACCCCGGAGGAGTTGTTAAATTTGTTGAAGCGATGAATGCCAAGGCAAAAGCATTGCATTTAGAAAAAAGTTCATTTACCAATCCCGTTGGTTTTGATGACCCGCTTCACATTATGACACCCACTGACCTTACGCGTCTTGCTGCTTTTGCATTATCGAATAAAACCATTGCAAAGATGGTCGCTATACCGCAAATAACGGTTTCTGACGTGACGCACACGTATTTTCATGCACTTGCCAATGTAAATCAACTTCTTGGGAAAATTCCCGGAGTCGGAGGAATTAAAACAGGATGGACGGAGGAAGCCGGAGAAAATTTAGTGACCTTGGTTGAACGAAATGGTCACAGGGTAATTCTTGTCGTTCTCCATAGTCTCGACCGCTTCGCAGACACATCCTACCTCATTGACTGGGTCTTTACACAGTTTACGTGGACGCCTATTCAATCCAATCCGAGTTAACTGCGGGGACGTAACCAAGGAATCCTCCATCTCCTTCAAACACAAAGATTGGCTGAAGATACGTCTGTGCCTCGAGTGAGTCGTAGTACGCAAGGTAAATATTTCGGACGACTACGGTTGTTCCCGTGGGGTAGCGTGCTATATAACCATTCCCACTCTGGAGGTCCTGCCAAGCAGCAAGACTTGTGCGAAGAGAATATGTGGCAAACGTTTTATAATCTACCGGCCAGTAGGTGTAGGCAAGTTGGAGAATTCTCTTTTTATTGTCCCGAGATCCTGAAAGGATAAATGAAATGGGTGCTTGATCAGGAGTAGGTGAGAGCACACGCATCTGACCAATAAGTTTACGGAAAAAATCAACCCGGATTGCATCAGCACCGGATGCGGCTGAAGTTGTAACAAGTTGATTGCCGATAAGTTTTAAGAAAGCAGTATTTACCTCTCCTCCTACATAATCTTCCTGATAGAGGTCGTGAGTTTGTAGCATGCTTCGCGCTTCAGCAATCGCAGCATCAGGCAATGGGAGATTTTGAGACGGAAAGAGTTCCGTATCCAGTCCGAACTCGTAGCGGAGGATAAAGTTATTAGAAACAATGTCATAACGAAGCCGTCGGAGTGGGGTATCAGGATCCTGAAAACGGTAGATGTTTTTTGATTCAGCAATGGGAGTAGGATCTAACCCCAAACGTTTGGCAAACTCTTGCGTTTTCGGGATCCCCAAAAAGTTTGGTGGACTTTTCGGCATGAAGTACACAGCGGCAGACTCAGATGCTCTTGGTACTGACCCCTCGATGGTTTCTAAACGGAAAACAAGTTGCCCTGACGGACTTGCGGAGGGGGTTGGAAACGCCAGTGTCGGTAGTTTTCCGAACGCATGATTAGGGGGCGGTGGTTTTGGTGGGAAAACAGTGAGCCATAAACTGAGGAATATACCCCAAAGGAAGCGTAAAATGACATACGCAATGACTGTTAGTATAGCCCAATTAATTGCCCGGCGAGTCAAATATGCAGTTTCTGTCAAAGATGCCATGGTATTTTGAGTATACGGTTGTGGGATGATAGAATCAACGCATGAAGGTGAGAACCCGCATCGCACCGTCACCAACAGGTGAAGATCTCCATATTGGTAACGCCTACACAGCGCTTATAAATTACGTATTTGCAAAAAAAAATAAGGGCTCGTTTATTATTCGGATTGAAGATACGGATCGATCCCGTCTAGTTGAAGGATCAGAAAATCGCATACTAAGTTCATTAAAGTGGTTGGGGATACATCATGACGAAGGGCCATTTCGTCAATCAGAACGACTCAACTTGTACAAAAGACATGCGGAAGAGCTCGTTGCAAAGGGTCATGCCTACTACTGCGTTTGTACCCCGGATCGTCTGAATGAGATGCGGAAAAAACAAGAAGTGAATCATCAACCACCCATGTATGATGGGCGCTGTAGGGAGCTTAAGCTTACCAACGGCTCTACCATCCGACTAAAAGTTCCTAAAAGCGGCACGACAACATTTCATGACGTTATACGGGGAGACATTCAATTCGAAAATAAACTCATCGATGATCAGGTAATCATCAAGTCTGACGGATACCCTACATATCACCTTGGTGTTGTTGTCGATGACCATCTTATGGAAATCTCTCATATTATACGCGGGGAAGAGTGGATTTCTTCAACACCAAAGCATATATTGCTCTATCAATTCTTCGGATGGACGCTGCCAGTGTATGCACACATGCCACTCCTTCGTAATCCGGATAAAAGTAAATTAAGTAAAAGAAAAAATCCCGTATGGGTGTCATGGTTTCGTGAACAAGGATTTTTACCGGAAGCAATAAGAAATTATCTTGCCACTCTCGCTTGGGCACATCCTGACGGAAAAGAAATATTTTCAACAGAAGAAATGATACGGGTATTTAATCTCGAATCCATTCAGACAACTGCACCAGTTTTTGACACAGAAAAACTAAAATGGATGAATGGCAAATATCTAAAAGAAGAGTATGTAGTTGAATATTACAAAGATAAATACTCTAAAGAAAAAATTAAACTTATTTGGCCATTGGTTAAAGAAAGAATGAAGTTGTTATCCGAATTTGAATCGCTTGCCGGATTTTTCTTTATACGGCCTCCGAAAAAAGAAATTCGAAAAGAAGTACGAGATGCATTAGGTTCGTGTGAATGGAACCATGATGTTATGGAAAAAGCTATTCGATCGGTTACCGGTAAAGAGGCAAAAGATGCGTTTATGGAACTTCGGGTTGCAGTAACCGGTAAAACCGTCGGCCCGCCACTTTTGGAATCACTTGAGATTTTGGGGAGAGAGGAAACCCTTGCAAGATTATAACATCTCCGAAAGGATGATATATCAGCATTCAATTCTTGAATGCTGTTATAAATATTCCATCCAATGGGGATCAGTCTCCACAGTAAGGTCGAGGAAAACTTTTTTGTTTGCTGCTGTTTCAAGCTCTTTTCTTGCAGCCATACTTATTTCCTTTATCATCGCACCTCCCTTGCCTATAATCATGGCTTTATAGCGATCGGCAGAAGTAAGAATTCTCGCTTTCATATAAACTGCCCCTTTTTTCCGTTCAATGACGTCATCAACGACAACAGTAAGCGTATATGGGAGTTCTCTTCGCAAGAATAAAAACGCTTTCTCCCTAATAATTTCAGCAATAAACAATTTACTGTCGATATTGAGTGCGGGTTGAGCTAATTCTTGTGCGTTCACCTGCGGTTTGCCGTGAGGCAGATAGGAAAAAATTGTGTCGAGGAGTATATTGAGATTCTTACGGGCGAGAGCGGAAATTTCAACCGTCGCATTAAATTCTTCTTCCATGAATTTATATTGGACGATATGAGTCGGCGTTCTCACGTCAATTTTATTGATAACGAGAATTTTAGGAACGGTAACTTTACGTACGATACCAAGCGCTTTATTTTCTTCAAAATCGCGTTCTCGTGTATGATCAATCATGTAGAGAACGATATTAATATTTCCCTCCAAAGATTCCTCTGTCCGAATATTTATGCGTTTAGCCATCGTATCACTCACTTTTCCAAAAATACCGGGAGTATCGACAAAAATAATTTGACCGCGCTTGTCTTCATACACTGCCTGAATGGGGAAGCGGGTGGTTTGAGGTTTTGGAGACGTAATTGACACTTTTTGACCTAAAATATTATTAAGAAGCGTTGATTTTCCCACGTTAGGTCTGCCAATAAGCGCAACAATACCTGCTTTTTTTTCATTTACCATAGTTTTGATTGTACCATAGAATGGAGATAAAACTTGACACACTATTGTCATCTATGTAACGATAGTTACGCATGAAGTTTCTCCTTGCACCACTTATTTTCCTCGTTTTAATCGGAAGCGTCTTTGCTAAACCGGGTACAGGGGAAATTCGTCGAGAAACAGCACAGATTAACAAAGAAAATCGTTTGGCATCGATATCCGCGCGAAAAGCAGAACGGATGGCCTCGATGGCAGCAATTCGCGACGAGAAAAAAAAGCAAATACTGGCGCGGATTGAGGATAAACTCAATCAAATTAACCAGCGCAGAACAGATCATTTTTTGAAAGTTTTGGAGAGACTTCGTGAGATTCTTGCAAAAATTGAGTCCCGAACGGATCGGGCGGAATCTAACGGAAAGAATGTTGCAAGCGTTCGAACCGCAATAGTTGCTGCGGAAACTGCAATAGATGCGGCAGAAGAAGCAGTGAACACTCAGGCAGGTAAAATCTATGAACTTACCGTAGATGATGAGACGACAGCGCGAAGTGATGTTGGAGAAACAATGACAGGGCTTCAGGAAGATTTGAAAGACGTATGGCAAGAAGTACAGGATGCAAGAGCTGCAGTATTCGCAGCATTACGGGCTTTGGTCTCTATCGTTGGTAATGATGGTGGTACGGCAACACCGTCGGCTACACCGACCTAAAAAATATGAAACAAAGTTTCATCATAATTATTATTGCAATCGCAGCAGTTGTCTTTTATGCGCTCTGGTCATCAGGGAAACTTCCCGGAATGATATCGGAATCAGAACCTCTCCCGACGTTAACCACAACGGACAATACCGGTGATATTGAACAAGATCTCAATAATCTTACTGTTACGGCAGAAGATGAAGGTTTCACCGAAATTCAATCTGACTTGGGCGGCCTCTAAATTTCAGGATTATATTTTTTCTTGGTGGCAATATCATAAGCGGGATCTTCCGTGGCGCCGTACTTATGATCCCTATAAAATCCTTGTTTCCGAAGTTATGCTTCAGCAAACCCAAGTCGAGCGGGTACTACCGAAATACGACGAATTCCTTTATTTTTTTCCTGATGTCTATACACTTGCCCGTGCAACACCAGCGAAAGTTCTGAAACTCTGGCGGGGGATGGGGTACAACAGGAGAGCATTGTATCTGCGAAAAGCAGCGCAAAAAATTATTGAACTCCATCGCGGATATTTTCCGGAAAATGAATCAGATCTCGTGAAACTGCCGGGAGTGGGTACATATACTGCTCGAGCAATATTAGTGTTCGCTTACAAGAAAGATATCGCAATGGTCGATACAAATATTCGAAAAATCATCACACACTTTTTCTTCAACGGAATATTTCAAAAAGAGAACGTTATACTGCAAGTTGCTGATAAGTTATTACCCAAAGGTCGATCGTGGGAATGGCACCAGGCACTCATGGATTATGGAAGCCAGGTAAGAGGTACAAACGGAAAGAAACAAAAACCGTTCAAAAATTCCAATCGTTATTTTCGCGGAAGGGTAGTTGATAGACTGAGGGAAGGAGCAATTACCGAGAAAGATTTAAACGTAAAACCACAAATAATTGAAAGTCTCATTCGAGACGGACTCGTTGTTCGGGGGAAAGATAATATGTTACGATTACCCGATGCTAAAACTTGATCTTCTCGTTTCCATCTACATATTTTGTATTGCGGCTGCCGAGCTTATGGGAGCAAAGACAATTCCCCTCATGAAACTCGGGACATACCAGCTCAATGCAAGTGTAGCTCTTTTAGTCATTCCGGTTATATTTAGCATCAATGATATTGTGAGTGAAGTTTATGGAAAAGAGCGGGCGAGGAGCATTGTGCGATCCGGAATTATTGTTGTAGCACTCATCCTCTTATTTTCGCTTTTGGCAACAAATCTTCCTCCATCTACCCGATTTGAAATGCGGGAGGCAGCGTATGATCAAATTTTTGGATTATCAGCGCGAATCGCAGCTGCGAGTCTGACTGCTTTTACCATTGCAGAATTTCTCGATGTATTTTTGTTTGCAAAAATTAGGCAACTTTTCGGTAAAAAAAGACTCTGGCTCCGTAATAATGTATCAAATATTATCTCGCAGTTTGTTGATACTACGGTTTTTATGGCTTTAGCTTTTTATGAACCGGGAAACATTGGATTTGTTTGGAGTTTGATCTTGCCATACTGGTTACTCAAATGTTTCATGTCAGTAATTGAAACACCATTTGTGTATCTGGGTGTTGCGTGGCTTAAAAAACCATGAAGATTATTTTAATGTTCGTATCATCGCTTGATGGAAAAATTACAAAAGATGATGATCCTGAAGTAACTCATTGGAGTTCGAAAGAAGATCAAGCGTTATTTTCGCGCATTAAAAATAAAAGCAGTCTTCTTGTGATGGGAAGAAAAACATATGAAGCAGCGCACATACAATTGAAACCGGGAATACTGCGTATCGTCCTCACCCATAATCCTCAAAAGGGTGTGCCTGGGATACTTGAGTTTACGGATGAAACTCCAAGAGAGCTCGTCAATCGTTTGAAAAATAAATATAAACAGATGCTTCTTCTTGGTGGAAGCGACATCGCAACGCAATTTTTCAAAGAAAAACTTATTGATGAAGTTTGGTTAACAATTGAGCCAGAAATTTTTGGCAAGGGGACACCAATCGTTACAGACGAATCACCGAACGTCTCCCTCAAACTCATCTCCCTCCGCCGTCTCAACCCCCACGGCACCCTCCACGTACGTTATGAGGTGATTGAACGAAGTTAGCTGGCACTGGTTGACTCTGTGGGAACTTTTTATTCAAAGATTACACAAAAGCAGAAATGGCAGTTACAATACCTAAAAGTAATGCTAGAAGATTTGGAGCCAGTAAAAACCAATCTTTTCTTCCATAAGCATATAAACTCCAAAAGAATCCATTAAGGGAAGTTGCAAGCGGTTGAATAAATATATCGCTTTTTCCTTGAATGTTTGAGTTAAATACTTCAACTAGCGAAATAAACATTATTATGGCTAAAAATGAAGCAATACTACCTATAATTTTCTCATTTTTCTTGAGAGTTATTTGAAAAGAGTTTTTCACATCAATATCTTAGCATATTGCTGGGGGTTTACAAAAAATGTCGAATTTCCTTTGATTAGCTCGGCCTTCGGCCTCGCTTGCTCCGGCGCGGCGCCCCCACCCGCCGCGCCTTCGCTATT
>Ga0209541_10002760_pt1 | contig 32896 bp, 29 predicted proteins | sample RifCSPlowO2_01_FD_184027 | JGI IMG/M metagenome (GOLD analysis project Ga0209541, IMG submission 184027) | Groundwater microbial communities from Rifle, Colorado - Rifle CSP2_plank lowO2_0.1 (SPAdes) (version 2) | ecosystem: Environmental > Aquatic > Deep subsurface > Groundwater | place...
TATGTTCAGACTCTCTATCTGCATGAGGACGAGATCCATCTTCGCGCGCACGTTCTCGCTTCCTGCAACTTCGGCTGTTATCGTAGGAAGGTTTTTCATATTCATGTTTAAATCAGAAATTTCTCCAGCATCGTCTTTAGGTTTTTTCTTGAACCTGTCCCAAAAGCCCATAATTTAAATGTAGTTTTTAGACAAATATAACTTATGAAGGAACTTGCACTTGCTCTAGGCAACATTCTATCCCTCTTTGCTCTTGTGATCATGAGCTTTTTGATTTTTCAGAAACCGGAAAAAATGAAAAAATTGGATTATTTTCCAAAAGTCTCTGTTGTAGTCGCTGCCAAGAACGAAGAGAGAAGAATTAAGAAATGCCTGAAAAAAATTCTTCAGCAAAATTATCCCACAGACAAAATGGAAGTTATTGTTGTTAGCGACTCCACAGACAATACCAACGAGATTGTGAAAAGGTTTGGGAAAGGGGTGATGCTTCTACTAAGCAAGGACGGAAAGGGAAAGTGGAGCGATTTGAACTACGCAATATCTCATTCTCGGCACGACATAATTGCCATGACTGATGCGGACGTGGAAGTGCAGAAAAACTGGTTGAGGAACTTAGTGGCTGGTTTCAGAGACGATGAGATTTCTTTAATCGCTGGCAGAGTGGTCGCGGAGAAAACGAAAGAGAATTGGATAACAGTCGGCCAATCCCTTTTCTTTAAGGTGGGGGCGGATGTCTCAAAGGGTCTTTTCAGGCATAACATAATTTATCTGGCTAGCGGTGAAAATTGCGCTTTTAAAAAATCTCTTTGGAAGAAGATAAAATTCAGGGATTCTCAAACAGAGGATACAGACTTCAGTTTGCGCGCGCAACGCTCTGGAACGAAAGGAAAATTCGCTTATGATGCCCTTGCATTCTCTCGAGTACCTTCGAAAATTTCTGACTTCCACAACAGATACGTGAGGTGGTTTGGCATACCGCCATTGAATAGGCATGGTTTGATTTTTGGTCTTCTGTTCTTCTTCGCCTACCTTAACCCCACTCCACTTCTTTCGGTTTTTTACCTGCTCTTTTTTCCTTTCAATTTTTATGTTTTCATGACACTGGCAATAATAGTGACTTTTTTCACCTGCATTTACTTAATTTATGTAAAAAATGACAGCGAATTGAAAATTTCAGCCGGATTTTACTATATAGTTGTAAGTTTTATGCACTTCTTCATTTTTCTTGAAGCAAGAGCACGAAAAATTTTTAACAAGCCTGTAATTTGGAAAAGATACGATTGAGGATATGCAAAACAAAAATTCAACTACCACTTTAAACTGCCACTTTAAATTGACTACGAGACTGTTACTTGTTTGGTTTCTCCATGATGTCTTCCATGCCTGGCGCTTCCATCATTTCCCTGAACGTCTGCATGAGGCGCTGCGTATACTCCCTGCAATACTTCAAATAAGTTCGCCTTGCCTGGTTGTAAAATAGGAAATTGTAAAGCCGCAGGAAGCCGTAGTAGATCGGAAGCTTGCGGAACCAAGTGTTCATTTCGAAAGAGGTGTTCATCCTGGCGTAGAAGCCAATCGTCATCTGCCCTTCCTTAGTCGGGTCGCTCGGCTGCTTTCCCTGGAAGGTTATCTCCACGCGCATCGTGCTGTGTATGTCCATTCCCTTGTTGGCGATTATGCGGATGTAGAAGCCGCGCGGCTCGTCGGTCGTGTCCCACCTGAAGTCGCGCTCCCACACGTCCTTCTCCTCGAGCTCGAAAATTTCCATGACTATGCCAGTCGTTTTCCTGTAAATGTTGAGAGGATTAAGCCCTTTGAACTTCAGTTCGGTCTTGCCGTAAGGGCCGAAGCAATCGTCCTGCATCATCAGCTTTGGCATACATTATCTTACTTAATTTTTGGTAACGTATTAAGAAAAGATTTTATTTCCTCCAGGAAACGGAACGTCGTGTCCCTGCATTCCGTGATGTACATCTTCCTCTTGTCCTCGTAAAAGACGCGGTGCCAGAGCACCCTAAACATCTCGTAGAAAATGCTGCGCTGGAATATCGTGTCCTGGGGGTATTCTGTCCTGAAAATCGGCTCGATCTCGATCTTGGCAGTCCCTTCCTTCCCGAACTGTCGGCTGTGCTTCGCCTCTCCGCTTAGATTAACGCGGACTATCATGTAAGAAAAAACGTCCACGTCTTTCGTCACCTCAAATCTAACCAGAAACTTCTCGTTTCCCGCGCTGCGGTCCCAATTGAACTCTCTCTCCTGGACGTCAGTCGGGTGGATTTTCCAGATAGAGAAGAAAAGCTCCTTGCACTTCTTGTAAAGCTCCTGCGGGTTCGGACCCGAATAGTTGAGCTGAAGAACAGGATGCCCGGGACGTATGCAGTCCTCAGAAATCATGAGCTTCTGTCTTGCGAATAACGGCATACTTCTACCTCTATGTTACCTAAATTACCTAAATAGAGTATTGGTAAGAGAAAGCTAAAAAGATTAATTTAACAGCAACGAAAAAATTAAAAGAGGGATAAGGGGAATTATAAAAGGACTTAATGGGAGGAACTTCAGATGGCTTGGGAGCTGAAAATCGCTGGAGCAATTTCATTCATTTTCGGACTTCTGATTGTTATTCTTTTTCCGGTGAGCAGATACAGTCAGCCTGACAGGATGGCTCTGGGCGGCATACTTATCGGGCTAGCGCTTATGGGAGCTGGCGTTTATTTGATTCTTCAGTAAATGCAGAAATGCAGTAAATGCAAACATGCAGCAAAATGTTTCTTCCTTCTTTTTTCCTTTTGAGAAAGTTTAAGTCGAATCACAGCGAATTTCATTATAAGAACGTATAAGAAGGCTTAGAAGCATTATGCCAGTGAAATATCCGGAAGGGCCGCCCGAATATGGCGAGAGCATAGGCGCGCCGGGAATTGGGGAGGAGATTCCCCCAGGAATGGGGATGAATGTCTACGCTCCAGTCGCGCGGTCGTATCTTGACTTCACGACGTCTATAGGGAAGGGAAGCGGAGTATTTTTCGGCCTGATGTTCCAGCTGCCGAAGTGGGGTTTCGACAGATGGAAGGTAGATGAGTGGATAGAAATCTCTCCTGTTTTTCAGCAGTACTACCAGCTGACGATAGCGCAGAAGCAGCAGATGGAATCCCAGATCAAGCAAGGCCTTGCCAGCGTTGCGAGCGCGTTTTCTGATTTTGATTTGGTTGCGCATGACTTCAGAACATACAAAACGTTCCTTGAATATTTTACAATGATTGAAAAAGGAAAGGAAATGACAAAGCTTGGAAAGAAAGAGGAAGGGCAGACGTTGAAAAATAGAGGAGAGCAGACACTGCGGGCGATTTTCATTGACCAAGTAGACGTTCACACAGGAGAAGGAATCGCGCTCAAACTCATAGCTCCGAGATGGCCTACAATCATCGCAGACTTCATGAAACTTGATGACAAAGATCTTGATGCCGCGAAAATTGCGAAGAAACTCGGCGTGTCTGAGGCAGAAGGGGTTGTGCTGAAAACAAAAAATGTTCTTTACTTGTCTTGGGTAAGCGATTTCACAGAAGTTGTTAAAAGAAGATTTACCAATTTGTCTCAGCTTTACAACGCTCGATTGAACTCGATTACGGAATACAAGAAGATGGTGAAGCCGCTGCTGGCAAGATACAAGATGATCACTGAAGGATTGTCGAGGGAAGAAGACAGGAAATTTTTGAGAAGATTGAGCTTCTGGCGCCCGGACGCCCAGGCGATTTCAACAGAATTTGTAAGGATATGGGCATGGAAGCCTTTCGGTATCTCTGACAAGTACAAGTCCACCCGCGAATCGTTCGACAAGATAACTGCTGTCGAGGCGGGATTCACGAAAGACGAAGTGAAGTGGCTGAAAAGGCCGAAAGAACAGGGAGGGATGGGAGAGGACTGGAACGGAATCGTCAGCGGCCTGCCTGCCGAACCGTCGATAGATTCGATAGTGAGAGTCATTGCAGAAAGGGTTGAGAAGGAATATAAAGTAAAGCTGACGCCGAAGGATTTGATTGACGCCAGGCAACTTTTGCTGAACAGGTTTGAGACCTCTGCACGTGGCTGGAGCAGCTACGAGACATGGGTGTGGAGTCCGTACTACGCGTTTTGCGATATACCGATCACGCGGCCAGTTGTGCGGCTGCCGAACGGACAGGAGTTTGAAAACTTTTTCATCGACGACTTGGTTGTCGGCGTGAACACGCAGAATGTCATAATCGGCCGATGCCTCGAGCTTGTGGCGCGGGAAAAGGACATGGAGAATTACATAAAACAGATGCTCGGGGAGATGGGGGTCAGCGGAGAGAGCCTCGAGGAGTTTTCAAAAATTTACGAGTGGAAGACCGAGGAGGAAGCGAAGAAGGAAAAGGAAGAGGAGGAAGAGGCAAAAGAAAAGAAGCAAAGATTGCAGAAAATTTTGACAGGAAAGGCAGGGCCGTTTCTCGCAGCCCACAAGACGCTGTCGAATGTGGGCCTGGATGTCGGATTCATCCGCGCGGTCGGGCCGTATGAATTCGCGTACCGTGACATTTATACGAAGATGTACATTCGTGACGTGGCGAGCATATACCGAGGGATTATTTACTACCTGAAATCCAATTTCGGAGTTCCAGGAATCCCGTCATTTATTTAAAATAATTTAAAATAATTTAAAATAATTGGAAAAATTTAAAAAAGTAAAATAATTTTTTTGAATTTTCAGCATGCAGGCATCGGTGAGAGAAAATGTCTTATATACTTGGAGTGTCGAGCGGAATATTCGGCGCGGCGCAGCAAGAAGAGAAAATGCAATACGCGGGCCTTCCGAAAAAGGCGCAGTACGCGATAACCAAAGGAGTAGAGTTCGTCCAGATTGACCTTGAATCCATCTCAGAGTTCGAAGAGTTTGAGATAGAGGAGAAGATGAAAAAAGTAGAGCAGCTCAACATCTCCTTCGGCCTCCACAGCGAAACCCAGGCGTTCGGCTCCCGCGAATTTCCGCATCTCGATTCTGCAATCGACCAGGACTACCGACGAGGGCATGAAAGACTGATAATAATTTTAAAAGGCGCGGCGAAAATCAAGTCGAAGTACGTCCTAGTGCACAGCTCGGAATCAGTTCCATTCCTGTTTTTGGGGCGCGAACTCCAGCCGACAGAACTTGTCGATCCATGGGGTAGACGCCTTGACTTATTCATAGACCAGCACAAAAAAATTTTCATCGAGAATGAAGAGAAGCCGAGTTTAGAGAGAGATTGGATTTGGAAGCAGGAAGAAGTATGGCTTGATCTGCTACACGATAAACCGGAAGGATATTTGCGCAGACTTTCAGATGACAGAAAAATTTCAGTTCGCGAACTTGCACGCAGATCGGTTTTGACAGACAAAATTAGAAATAAAAAAAGGGAGAAGGCCGTCGCTGCGGGAATAATTTTGCCTGAACAGAGGAATTTGTCATTGCCGGCTGATCTTGACGAAAAAGTTGAAAAAATTCCTATAGTTGAGCAGGAAATTTCTTTCACTGACGAAGATGAAGCAAGAATTAAATTCGAAGCCGATGTTCAATGGAAAAAAGAGGAGAATATTTTCAATGAAATTCAGCTGAAACAACTTTGGGATTACTTCAAACGCTTGATTCGTTCGCGAACTTTGTCTTATGGGCCGGAAAGAACTGCATACTATCTTGTTGCAAAATGGATGGAAGTCAATAACGACCCATTGTGGCTGTCGATTATCAACATTACGATTGATTACTACGCGAAAAAGGACAACAAGACACGCGAGAAATGGTTGAGCGACAAAAACATAAAAAAAATCTCGATTGACGACGAGGCATTCAGAAAATTCTACCAGTTGTGGGTGCCGTCGGTTTCCGCGAAGTACATATGGGGTCATTTCAGGAGGGACGCCGCGCCGAGCGACGCGCCGAAATACGACGATCCGAAAAAAATCCTGGAGGAAAAGAAAATTTTCTTCGTTTTCGAAACCCCGATGGCAGGGCTGGGCAACGAGGATCTTCTGCGCTTGCCGCAGCCCGCGCAGATGTACTATTTCGTCAAACAGCTGAATTCGGACCGTTTTGGAATCGCGGTTGACATAGAACACATGCTGATGGACGGGCTGAACGTCGAGGCAGCAATCGACGTCATACCGGAGGGAGCCGGGAAGTGGATCCGTGTCGTCCACGCTGGGTGGCCGTCGCCTCTCGGACCTGCGCACATACCTATACCGCTTGGGAGCGAGCAGCAGTATTATCTGTACAAGACTTACTGGAACCTGAGGCAGAAAGGCATGGGCAAGGATCCGAAGGATGAAGTCTTCATCATTTTCGAACGCGGCGGGGGAGGAGACCCAATCCAGCAGAGCGTTTTGTCGCTGAGGTTGATAAAGCAATTTCTGGAAAAGGACGTGGCGCCGGAGAAGCTGCCTATGGAATTCTGGGGCCTTGAGACTGGACAGTGGGCGTCGATCGACCGACAGTTGGCGACAATAAAGGAGCATGCTTGGGATCCGCTGAAGGGCCTGCTGCAGCTTCCTGAGGAAGAGCACGGCGTTTACAGCAAGGCTGCGGTCGAGAAAGGAAAAGCAGAAGAGTGGAAGAAAGAAAAACTGAGGTAGGGCGACAGCAGCAGCAGCGAGCACGAAGAATAATGATTGCAACTATTGACTAAAAAATATATTTTGTAGAATATACATGCAACATTTGCATCAAGTGTCTGTCTTCGTCTTGTCGTTTCTTCGTTAACTTATGTCTGCCAAAATTCAGTTACTACCCAGTAGTAAATTATAAATACAGGAAAAATCAGTAAAGTAGATAGTTAATGAATAAACAGGCAGGAGACGTAAATATGGTTGTGAGAAACAAAGTTGAAAAAAGCGGTAAAAAAGAAAAGCAGAACAAGAACAAGAAGGATTTTGCAGAGCAACTTGAAAGCGAGCTGGAGGAAGTCCAATTGGCGAAAACGACCGACAAGACAGGCAGCACAATGAAAGTCGAACACAATCCTAGAGCACAAACACAAATTCAAACACCACTTTCTGCTTCAGTTCAGGCGCAACAGCCGCAACTACCAAAAGAATTGTACGAAAAGATAATCAGTTTCACAAACGAGGCGCGCAAGCAGTACGGCAACATAATAAAAAGCGTGATGATTTTCGGATCAGCTGCCAGCGGCACGATGGTGAAGGGTAGCGATGCCGACTTGTGGGTGGTTCTTGACGACACTGCGACGAAAAGCAGCGAAGATTTGGAAAAAGTCAACGCACAACTGTACCTTATCGCACATGAGCTGAAAGACATCCACATACAGACTGCCACTCTGACTGAATTCTGGCAATGGATTAAGATGGGCTCGCCCGAACTTATCAATTATCTTCGACGCGGACTTGTCGTGTATGACACTGGATTTGTCAAACCTGTCCAGCGCATGCTGCAGATGGGTCTCATACCGCCAAGCGACGAGACTGTCAGCCTGAAGGCGCGCGCCGCGGAAGCCCGTTACAGAAAAATCAAGCTCGACATCAAGTCGATGGTTTTCGAACTGCGCTACACGGCGATGGACATGATACAGGCCGTTGTGATGCACTACTACAAGGCCACGCCGGACTACAAGGCTGCTCCGGAATTTCTAGAAAAACTTGTGAAGGAAAAGAAGATCGAGAAAATTTACGTCGAAAAGTTCAAACAGCTTGACCAGCTGTGGAAGGACATCGACCATAAGGTTATAAAGGAAGTTACGGCAGAGCAGCTTGACAAGGCGTTGCAGCTGTCGAAAGAAATCATCAACCGCTTCAAGAAACTTCTGCCAGAGGACTTGCGCGGTGAGGAATTTCCAGAAGATGAATGAAGAAGAGTGAGAAAATTGGCAAAACAAAAAAAGCAGAAAGAAGGCAAAGCGAAGAAAGCAATTAAAACAAAAAAAGAAATTAAAGAGGAAGAGATGCCGAAGCTTCCGAAGGACAAGAAGAAAATTATAGGCGACTTGAAAAAATTCACGAAGCAAGTCCTTGACAAGCACGGAAAATACATCAAGGCGATTGTGATGATGGGAAGCGTCGCGCGCGCGGAATTCAAGCCGACAAGCGATGTTGACGTTTTTGCGATTGTTGACGACACTGCTAGCAAGTTCACGAACGAAGAGCTTGACAAGATTGATGCGGATATGGAAAAAATCGCGCAGAAGATTTCGAAGAGCATCTCCGTACAGCCGATTTACACGCTGACGGAATTTTGGGACTTCGCCCGCGTTGCGCACCCAATAATCTACAACTTCATCAAGGAAGGAACGCCGCTGTACGACACTGGATTCTTTGCGCCGATAAAACGGTTGCTCGACATGGGAAAGATTCCTGCGACAAGAGAAGCCATCGAGAATTACATGGAAGGCGCGCCGAAAAAACTAATGAGAGCGAAAACCGTCAAGCTGCTGATGCTGGCTGAGGATTGTTATTATGCCATGCTGAACAGCGCGCAGGCCGTGCTGATGTTTATGGGCGTTGCGCCGCCAGTGCCAGGCAAGGCGTATGAGGAAGTCAAGACGCAACTCGTCGACACGGGAATTCTCGAGCCTGAATATGCCGAATGGCTGAAGGAAATTATCGACATAAGAAAAAAGATAGAGCACAAGGAAATGATGGACGTGAGCGGCGCGTTCGTCGACGAGTGGATCGAGAAGAGCGAGAAGTTCGTTGACAAGATGTTCAGTCTGCTGAACGCATTGGAGATAAGGAAGAAGGAGAAAATTCTCGAGCGCACGCACGAAGTGCTGAACAAGGCAGCTGCCACTGCATTGAAGAGTTTGAAGAAACTTCCGCCGAAGCAAGAGGAAATTCCGAACGTGTTTAAGAGAGAAGTGATTGACAAAAAAATGGTAGAAGGTTATTATTGGGACATTTGGAAGAGAATTGACGAGATGAAGAAGAAGGCAGATGCGAAACAAATCCAGGAAATTCCGGACAAGGATGTTTACGAGATGAGGGAATGGGTAAGGAAACTTATTCGCGATCTTGCAAAAGTTTTGAAGGACAAGGAAATTGCTGAAGAAAAAGAATAAAAGTGAAAATTGATGACAACTTTTGGAAATTTGACAAATCCTATGAATGATATTGTTGAAGAAATAAAAACGATAAAAAAACTTGGCTGCGATTTTGTTGAAATTGCGATAGAAGGTCCCTACAATTTGCCGGAAATTCTTGAAGTAAGAAAAACAAAAATAAAAAAAGCATTGAAAATTTTTAATCATCCTCCCGTTGCTCATTTTGCTTGGTGGGCAGAGCTTGGTTCTCCGATGGAAGATGTCAGAAGAGGATGGATTGAAGAAACAAAAAGAGGAATGCGAATTGCAAAAGCATTAGGTGCAAAAAAATTCGCTGTTCATTCTCATTCAAAAGGAATGTATGCAAGAAGCGAAAAAACTTTGAAACCGATTTTGAATAATTATGTTCGTTCGCTGCGAGAATTGGTTGCCTTTGGAAATAAAATTGGAATTCAAATTATGCTGGAAAATGCTGCAGAGCGGGGAGAAATAGTTCATTTTAAAAATTTCAAATATATTGTCGATAGAGTTCCTAAATTGGCAGTGCATATTGACGTTGGTCATGCATTTATCAATGGCGGAATGAAAACTGTTGAAGATTTTATTGGATATTTTCAAGATAAAACAATTCATTTTCATATTCATGACAATCATAGTAAAGATGATGAACACCTGTCAATTGGAAATGGAAAAATCAATTATGAAAAAGTTGTCAAATTAATTAAAAAGACTAATTACAGTAATACGATTACATTCGAAGTTTTTGAGCCTCCAAGAAGCAATGTAGCAAAATCTCTTACTAAAATAAAAAGATTGTTTGCTTAATATTATTAGGATATTATGAAAATCTTTTCAATCGGCCACAGCACAAGGAGTTTTGAAGATTTTGTCGCGACGCTGAAGCAGTACGGAATCGACATGGTCGTCGACATACGGCGTTTTCCTGGAAGCAACAAGTTTCCTCATTTTTCCCGGGAATCTCTGGAAAAAAGCTTGCCGTCGCAGGGAATCAGCTACGTACATTTCCCCGACCTGGGAGGATTTCGAAAGGAAGGATACGCTGCATTTGCGCATACTCGGGAATTCAAAGACGGTGTGAAGAAATTTTTGAGCGTTATAAAGGGGAAGCATGCCGCGATGATGTGCGCTGAAATTCTGTGGTTCCGCTGCCATAGAAGGCATGTTGCCGAGGAGCTGACAAAGCTCGGACATTCTGTCGTCCATGTTTATAACAAAGAAAAAACTCAGGACCACAAATCGAATGATGAATATGTAAAAGAGAAAATGGGACTGGGACTTTTTTGCGACGACAAGGCGGAAGAATTTTTGGAAAGTTTATAATCATTCATTTTAAAATATATTTTCAAAACTATATTTCTTAATCAACAATTGCAATACTTACTACGAACGTCAGTTGCGGCCTCGACGTAATAAAAATTTCATTTTGCGTTCCATTCCTTATCTGAGACATTTGCTCGCTTGTTTGCCAGACGTGCAAGCTCGAACAAAAGAGAGGAAAGACGGTTGAGATATTTCACTATCGAAAAATTAATCTGCTCCTTCTTAGAAAACGAAACAACAACCCTCTCGGCGCGACGGACGACTGAACGGGCGACGTGAAGCGCGGCAGCAGTTCTACTTCCGCTTGGCAGAATAAATTTTTTCAAATCTGGTAGCTCTTTCTCAACATCGTCAATTATTTTTTCCAAACTGTCCACGTCGTGTTGAGAAATTTCAGGAATTGGATAGTTGATTCGTGTGCGGTCTTCGGCAGGAGTCGCTAGATTGCTGCCGATCGCAAAAAGATTGTGCTGAATTTTTTCTATTATGTCGTTGATTTGTTTGTCGTCGCTGAAACTTGCCGCGAGACCAAGGAAGCTGTTGGCCTCGTCGATCGTGCCGTATGCCTCCACGCGCAAATCGTCCTTCCTGACCTTTCGTCCGCCCATCAGTCCGGTTTCCCCGCTATCGCCAGCGCGAGTGTAAATCGGCATGAATATCTTACGGCGCGAAAAAATAAATCGAAAAAACAAAGGCGAAAGGTTTAAATACTAGTAGCGATAATGTAATGTATAGATATTAACGACTAAGTATGAAAGCATGAAAACAGGAGGTGAAATGAATGAACGGATTTGCAAACAAGAACGGAATGAACGGCGTGTTCAGCAAAGCTACTGGCGAGAAGCACGACAGGCCACTGACGCACGCCTACTTTGCGCTCGGCGAGGGAAAAGGAATCAAGGCAGCAATATGGCCGAGCAGCGTGACGCTGCAGAGGACTGAAAAGAAAGACGGTCAATGGCAGACAACGCAGGAGATAACGCTGGCTTACAATGTCGTAAAGGAAATTGCATGGCGTTCTTCGCATTGGCTGCAGAAAATGGACGACGTGAAAGAGAGGGAAAAACTCAAGGAGTAAGGAAACTTACTCTTCCTTCACTTTCTTTTCTACTTCTTCCTCAATTCCAAGTTTTTCTATCAGTTCTTTGTACCTGTTACGAATTGTGACTTCAGTCACGCCAACTATGTCAGCGACTTCTCTTTGCGTGCGCTTTTCTCCGACAAGAACTGTTGCAATGTAAATTGCAGCCGCGGCGACTCCGGTTGGTCCCTTACCGCTTGTTAGGTCGTGTTTCTTGGCTTTCTTCAAAATCTCAATGCTTCTCGCCTGGACTTTGTCGCTCAAGCCAAGCATGCTGCAAAAACGAGGAACGAATGACATTGGATCTGCAGGCAGAATTCTTATTTGCAGCTCGCGAGCGATGTAACGGTAAGTGCGGCCGATTTCTCTCTTCTCGACTCCGCTCGCCTCGCTTATTTCGTCAAGCGTTCTTGGGCTTCCGAATTCACGAGAAACTGCATATGTAAGAGCGGCGATAACCGACTCGATGCTCCTTCCGCGTACAAGGCCTTTGTTAACGGCCTCTTCGTAATAACGAGCGATACGCTCGTGAATCGGACGAGGCAAGTTCAAAAATGAGACAATTCTCTGAAGCTCGGACAAAGCGAACGAAAGGTTTCTGTCCTTGCTCTTGATAAGACGCTTGTGCCATTTTGTCAGTCTGTAATATTGGGCACGCTTCTTTGCAGGGACCTTGTAGAGTTCGCCGAGGCCTTTTCCGATTTCCGTCGTAAGGCCCTTGTCGTGCTTTGTGAATGTCAGCGGCGCACCACCGCGTGCACGCTTGCTCATCTGTTCCGTGTCGAAAGCACGCCATTCCTGTCCGGTGTCAATCATCACTTCCTTCAGCACGAGCCCGCAGTTGGCGCAGATAAGCTCTCCGCGCGAAGGATCTTCGTGAAATGCAGTACTACCGCAATCTGAGCAGCGCTGCATCTTCTGCGTTGGCTTTGCACTCTTTTTTGCTACCATAAATAATCACTTTACTCATTCTTTCTCTGTTCAACGAGACTTCTTTCCTCTTGTGGAAAATAAGCTGGAATCTGCATTTCAGGTTCAGTAAATATCGTTGAATCTCTCAATGTTTGCGAATCCGTGCGTCCATGTTTACTATGTCTTCTTTTAGTAGGACTTGTCATGAGTTGTGGAACATATTCTTTGCAATCAGGATCTGTTACAACGCTCAAAATTCTCAATGCTTGCATATCCATTTGTGCAAGTCGGACATAATTCTTTCCATCTAAGTGCATAAAATATCTGCCGTCTGGACCTACCGCAACAGAGCTACCAAAAGCACTAGTAGCAAGTCTTTTTGCGTAATCAATTGAAAGTTTTACAGTTGGCAAACCTGGCAAATTTCTCACACTCTCTTGTCCACAACGTCTTTGCACAAGACTTAAGAGTATCTACAACGTTAAACATTTAAAGCTATCATTTTTGCCTTATTTATATACTGTAAAATATACTTTCCTGACAACACGTGCAATAATTTCTACAAATTTTCGCTGCCGTCCTCTTCATTACTGGCTGTCTCTTTCCTTCGAGTGTTGCGTTTCTTGCAATGCAAAACAACTTTTTTAGGGCTGAAGACGAAATAAAAGATAGAAAAATATGGTAAAGGAGTTTCCGCTCTCTCCTCTTGAAAAAATATTGAAGCAGGCAGGAAAGGAAATAGGCGCTGATCGGGTAGCGACATCTGCGGTAAAAGAGCTGAGGGCAGTGCTGCTCGAAATGTCTGACAAGCTAGCGCAGGGAGCGGTCGCGGCGTCGCACCATGCAAAAAGAGTGACGATAAAACGCGAAGATGTTATTATGGCCAAGCGTTAGTGAAAAGCTGGGTGAAAAGGAGGCTAGGTGAAAAAGAGAAATGGCAACGACTAAAGTATCGATAAAGGACCTGAAGTCGAACAGTTTTGTGATTATTGACGGGACACCATGCCGGGTGGACAAAGTGCAAGTGAGCAGCAGCGGAAAGCACGGGCATGCCAAGGTAAGAGTTGATGCGAAAGGACTTCTTGACGGGAAGACGCGAAGCTTTATGGCGCCTGCTCATGAAGAGGTTGAGGTGCCGATCGTCGAAAAGAAGCAGGGACAGGTTTTGTCGATAAGCGGAAAAAGCGCTCAGGTGATGGATCTCACTGATTTCCAGGTCTTTGATCTGGAGATTCCGGAAGAAAGAAAAGACGAAGTAAAGCAGGGAGAAGATATCGACTATTACGAAGTGGGCGACATAAAGACGCTGAAGAAATTGAAATAAAATGATGTGATAAAAATGAAAAAAAATCTTGCAACGTTCACAATTTTAATGTTTTTGTTTTTGCCAGCAATAATTTTTGCTCAAGCGAATGAAACAATAACCACTACTTCTACAACTAGTTCTACAGGAACGCCTCTTCCATCTTTTCCTTATGGCATCACCTCATTAAAAGATATTTACAACTTTTCCTCAAGCATCAACCCATTCGTGCTGCTGATTTTGGGAATAATTCTCTTCGTCGTCGCCCATCTTTCAAAATATGTTGCAATTATACTGATAATTTTTGCAGTAATACAAATCATCTTTCTCTTGATTCGTTAATTTATTAAATTTCGAGACTTACGTCTAGCTTGAAGAAAAAATTCCTAGAAAAAGTTTTATGAACTACCAAATTTTTCAGATTAGACTGTTTATCAAAGCCTAGCAACCTAAGGCTTTTGGTAAGAGCGGGCTAAACTGCTCGCACGAATGCTTGCAGCGTACACCCCTCTCCCATCAAACTCTTAGTGTAAGAGGGCCTTCGTCATGCTGCCGACCCTTGCAGGCCAGCAGGATGATTGGTTGTCTATTTTTCCGGATGGTTTCGTCCTTAGATGCTTTCAGGACTTATCCACGTATAGCTTAGCTGCCCGGCTATGCTTTGAACAACCGGTATACCAGAGGCTACGGGAGGATGTTCCTTTCGTACTTATCCTTCCTTCCAGGCAGACAACCTGCACCTTCTGTAGATAGTGACCGAACTGTCTCACGACGTTCTGAACCCAGCTAGCGTCCCCCTTTAACCAGTGGGCACCTGTACCCTTGGCCGCTACTGCACGGCCAGGAGGGGGGGAGCCGACAGCGACGCACCAACGCGCCGGGTCAATATACCCGTGTTCAGAATTGCTTGCACAATTTTTCACATTGCCTGCATTGAAGCAAACTAATGCGTTAGTGCAAGCAACCTGTCGTATTGACTGTCAACTATCGATTGTCGATTCGTATCGACATGTGAGAGATGAAAAACCACAGTGGGCTTTCACCGGCCACGGGCCCATTATCCCCGAGGTAGCTTTTCTGATACCACCGACGCCCATTAAGGACGTACGATGTATCGCTAGCCCACGCTTTCGCGGCTGGATTTCTTGCTTTTCAAAATCCAGTCAGACCAGCTTTTGCGCTTACACTCTACTCCGGGTTTCTAAGCCGGATGAGCTGATCTTTGGGCGCCCTTGATATCTTGTCAAGGGCGTACCGCCCCAGCCGAACTGCCCATCTGATGCTGTTCTCTTTCGAGTTAGCAGAACAATTTTTCAAAGGTAGTGTTACACTTTCCCCTCTCCCTCGCCCGAAAGCTCGGGATGGTGGCGGGTGCTACCTACGCTATGTAAGAAAAACCGGGCCGCAACATCAGACTGCAGTAAAGCTCTACGGGGTCTTCATTTCCCACAGAAGGTCTCTGGCCTATTCACCAGAACAGCGATTTCACTGGGTACCAGCCTAGGACAGCAGGGAAGTCGTTAAGCCATTCAGACGGGCCGTCATTTAAACGGCAAGGGATTACGCTACTTTACGACGGTCAGAGTTACCGCCGCCGTTTACCGGGGCTTCTACCTGTTGAACCAGATTTTCACACACCGGTACTGGGCAGGCATCACAAACTGTACACAAGCTTTCGCTTTAGCAGTCTGCTACGTTTTTGTTAAACAGTCACTTCCCCCTGGTCACTGCGACCTGCTTTCCCATTCTCCTCTTGCGAGAAAAACAAGAAAACAGGCATTGCTTCTAGCGAACGTACGCAACCAATTTGCCGATTTCCCTAGACAGGCTTCTCCCAACACACCTTCGCCTTCTCAGCGAGTCTACCTGTGACGGTTCTCGGTACGATCATGAAGGATTCTTACAATTTCCCTTTTCACGGGCTCCAGGAATCAGTTGAACTCAGCATACACCAAGCTATTCCTACATTCACCAACTTCTCCTCGTTACGAGACTCCATTGGCTTCTACAGTTAACTTGCGTCAACCTATCCCGAAGCGTCAGGAAATTGTCTTGCGTTGCCGCACGTACCTCCATGGTATCGGAATATTAACCGATTTCCCATTGAGCGTTCCGGTTAAGGCCGCCCTTAGGATCGACTAACTGCCAGATGACGAGCATTGCTGACAAACCCTTAGACTTTAGGTGACTGGAATTCTCGTCCAGCTACGCTGTTACTCACGGCAGGATTATCAATGCTATACGGTCCACAACTGCTTGCGCAGATGCTTCGATCCATACAGCACGCCTCTCTACCCCTTCCGACTTTTGCCGGAAGTCCAAGGTTTCGGAAGCTAGCTTAGTCTCTTCCATTTTCAGGGCCTGAACCCTCGGCGGGTAAGCTGTTACGCACTTTTTAACTGATGGCTGCTTCTGAGCCTACAGCCCCGCTGTCTGAGGGGTCAAACTCCCTTCTTCTTTTAGCTAGCATTTAGAGACCTTAACCTTGGGCAGGATTCTTTTCCTTGCGGATGTCGAACTTAATCCAACACCCTCACTCCGACCTTCTACGGCATCAGCAGATTCTGAGTTTGACAGGATGGCTGAACCTTTCGGTCCTTGACCAACCAATCAGTATCTTTATCCGGCTGACGACCTCCGGTCAGGCTGTACTTAGATACATTTGGAGAGGAACCAGCTACCACGCGTCTCGTTAGGCTTTTCACCACTAACCCCCAATCACGCGAGGGATTGGGTCTCACCATCGCTATCGGGCCTCCATCCCTCTTTCGAAGGACTTCACCCTACCGAGGGTTAGATCGACGCGAATCGGGTCTTGCCCGAGTAACTTCTCGCCCTTTCAGACGACGCCCCTTGCTGCTTGCGCAGTTGCGGGCATGTTGCTTTCGCTCCGGATTCCTGACTAAAATCAGTTAACCTCGCTACTCGGACAAACTCCCTGCCCCGTTTTTCGAAACGGATAGCACGACCCTGTAATCTGCCTCTCTTACTGACACCTCACAGTGTTTTCATTCGAAGCAGAACCTTCCGAGCCGTGCCTGACTATTTCCAACTTGGTTTCAGGTTCTTTTCACCTCGCTTTCGCGATACTTTTCAGCTTTCTCTCACGATACTACTGAGCTATCGGTCTCTAGACGTATTCAGAGTTACCGGTTAATGCCCGGCAGATTCCAACTTCAAATCCGAGAAGTTGTACTCAGGATGCTCCGCATTTCCCTTCTCACCTCTCCTTACGAGGCTCTCACTCTCTCAGGCGCTGCATTCCAGCAGACTTCAAGTGTGCGAGTTAGGGAAGACCGGAGTCCTCCAACCCCACATCCTCCTTTCCTTACGGAAGGAGTTCGGTTTGCCCTGTGTCGCTTTCACTCGCCGTTACTAACGACATCGCAATTGTTTTCTCTTCCTCTGCCTACTAAGATGCTTCACTTCGGCAGGTTCCTTTTCACACTCCGATTTTATTCGAAATGCGAATAGCCCGAAGGCTAAGATTCTCATTAGGAAATTCTGGGGTCTAAGGCCGCTTGCGCCTAACCCAGACTTTTCGCAGCTTGCCACGTCCTTCTTCAGCGTCTAGAGCCCAGCCATCCACCAAGTGGATATTTATTGCTAGACCTTATTGACCAGTCTAATCTTATGGTAGTGTCATTTTAACGGTCTCGTATAGACAGTTCGCTCTTCATCTGCGTTATTTTTGTAACGCTCAGCTAAACAGCCTACTCATCAACCTACACTCTTCAACCCATACACAGTAGGGTATGGATTTGCACGTTTTTTATTTGTTCGATGCATTTCGGTAAAGTTGAGTCAGAAATGCTCGCAAGGTGTCCACGTCTTCATCTTTTTTTCAGGAATAGACACGCTCATCGCAACAAACTCAACAAAGTAAAAGAAAAATCAGTGAAAAAGAATCCAATGCACAATTTTAGACGTGCATACCGACACCGAACGAAATTTATTTAGTCCGCCATGATATTTAAGGTTTTGCTTCGGCCGAGCTTTGGCAGGCATTTAGGCAGTCAGGACGACATGCCAAAGGCAGACGTTTGCAGTAAGTATTGCACGTATATACTGAAAAATATATATTTCAGTCAATACTCGCAATCATTTCCAAAAATTGCATGCGTTGAAGTTGTCTTTGATGCAGAAAGCTAAAAATAAAAAAGAGTAAAGGAATTTTCTGGCGCCGCTGAAAGCAAAGAACGTTACAATTTCATTTTTTGTCTGAAATAGCTGTGCTCAGTTTCGTAATGCCTCTCTAATTCCTGCCTGTTATCGAATGGCTGACCGCAAGTCACACACGTCTCTGGCATTGACTCACCATTTTTTTAATGTACACGCAAGGTAAAGAGTTTTTCGATATATTGTTCTGGAACAAAAAATGGAAAAAAAAAGAAAAAGAAGAAAAATCGTGGACCGGCAGGGATTTGAACCCTGAGCCTTCTGCTTGCAAAGCAGACGATCTACCGTTGATCTACCGGCCCGACTGGCTCGTTGAATATAGATTACTCTAGTTCTGAATTTAAACTTAAGAAATTCTTGAAAGAAGAAAGAATGAAAAAATTCAGTTGATTTTTGATGCCTGAGGTAGGACTCGCTCTTCTCTTGCACAACTACTTGCAGATCACTTTCACTCATATCGCTATGAGGAAAATTAAGGAGGTGATCCAGCCGCACGTTCCCGTTACCGGATCGAATTGAAGCATTGCAAAGCATTTTTGGATTGCCATAATCAATTCACCTCCGACTCATCAGCGCTGTTTTTTTAACAACTCAGAGTCAAGCCTTTTTTTCATCCATGGCATTTTAGGTTCGCTCTTCAGCGATAGCTTCCTCGATCTTACGGCTACCTTGTGGCGACTTAGCCCCTCTCGCAAAACTCAAACTCGAATCCACCAATTAGAAGCGAAGCTTCAAGACAGAGCCTTGTTTGAGTTTCACTCGATTGGCTTGACGGGCGGTGTGTGCAAGGAGCAGGGACGTATTCGGCGAACGATGGTGACGTTCGCCTACTAGGGATTCCGGCTTCATGTGGGTGAGTTACAACCCACAATCAGAACTGAGCTCGCTTTTAGGGGATTTGCTTCTCCTCTCGGAGTCGCATCCCATTGTGGCGAGCATTGTGCGTCGCGTGTAGCCCAGGAAATTTGGGGCATACGGACCTACCGTCGCCCACGCCTTCCTCTAGCTTATCGCTAGCGGTCTTTCATGAGTGCATCCTGCATTGCTGCAAAATTTGCAACATGAAATGTGGGTCTCGCTCGTTAACCGACTTAACGGCACGCCTCACGGTACGAGCTGGCGATGGCCATGCACCACCTCTCAGCTTGTCAGGTAAGCCCTTCAGACTGACCCTCAACCTGCTGTCGTTCCTGGTAAGATGCCCGGCGTTTAATCCAATTGAACCGCAACGCCCACCCCTTGTGTGCTCCCCCGCCAATTCCCTTAAGTTTCAGCCTTGCGGCCGTACTCCCCAGGTGGCCCGCTTAACACCTACGCTCCGGCACAGCAAACCCCCGAGAGGTCTGCTACACCAAGCGGGCATCGTTTACAGCTAGGACTACCGGGGTTTTTAGCATTCTTATCGAATTATCGAATGTATCGCATCGAATGTATCTAATCCCGATCGCTCCCCTAGCTTTCGTCCCTCACCGTCAGACCCGTTCCAGGCAGACGCCTTCGCCACAGGTCGTCCCCATGGGATTATAGGATTTCACCCCTACCCCATGAGTACCTCTGCCCTCTCCCGGTCTCAAGCCTAATAGTATTTCCAGCACGCCTGACAGTTTGCTGCCAGATTTCACCAGAAACTTACTAAGCCGGCTACGGACGCTTTAGACCCAATAACAGTGGCCATCACTCGAGCTCCGGGTATTACCGCGGTGGCTGGCACCCGTGTTACCCAGCTCTTATTCGTCTTCCCGTTTTCAGAAAACAAAAGCACTTGCAAAGCAAGTGCACTCCAAGTTCCCTTGTCCTGCGGTTGCAGATTGCAAAGGTTTCTCGCCTGCTGCGTACCGTAGTACCTGGATTCATGTCTCAGAATCCATCTCCGGGCTCCTACTCCCATAGCCCGTAAGGGTTATCGGTTTGTTGGTTCTTTACACCAACAACAGCCTGATCCTGTGCAGTCCCATCCTTAGCCGCCGTGGCTTTTGTTCTAGAAGCATTCCAGCAATCTAGGACTATGGGGTATTGAGGTCAGTTTCCCGACTGTATCCCCCTGCTAAGGGCAGGTTGACTGCATATTACAGAGCAGTGCGCCGAGGTCTTACACCTCTCGACTCGCATGGCTTAGTAGAACTCGAATAGCAATAGCCTCTGGCGGGATCAACCAGAATTGGCGCGTCCTACCTCTAGGTTTCATCAATCAACTGTCAACTTTTGTTTTTAATTTTAAACCTACCTGGAGTGTTATTCCAGATTTCTAACTGAATGTGCCGAGGACTAGATGAATCTTTTCACAGTTGGTCGATCTAAAACTTAATTTGCCGTTAAGTTACCGACACACTCAAAGTTCAACGCCAAAGTCCTCGAGTGCAAAAGAATTATTGTCCGAGTGGATATTTAAAGATTTTCAAATTTTTAGAATGTTTGGAAATTCTTGGAAATTCTTGGAAAAAGGACGGGCCCGAACCGGGATTTGAACCCGGACATAGAACTCCACAGGCTCTTGCGCTAACCAGGTTACGCTATTCGGGCCATAAGCTTGCTACAATAAAACAATTGTGAGAATAAAAAGAATTATGTTTCGCTTTTTTACGGCAACCAGGGAGCCGAACACGGCGAGGAATGATAAAGACAACCTACGGTTTTCTTGAAACTTTCCCTAAATGCAAAAATTTTGGAGAAAAAAATGCCAAGGGAGGGATTTTAACCCTCGACCTCCAGATTTCCCCCAGACGTAGTTATGAGTCTGGCGTTCTGAACACTAAACTACCTTGGCTTTGCATTCACACTTGCTACATTTAATTTGAAATGAAATCAAATTAATTTAAAGACCTATTATGAAGCTTGTCGTAGCAGCAGTTCCGGGCGCAGGAAAGACAACTGTTCTCAATTACGTAAAGAAAAAATTTCCTCGTGCAAAGATCGTCAGCAAGGGCGACCTCATTTTCGAATATGCAAAGAAGCATTACGGCATCAAGAACCGGGACGAGCTGCGGAAAAAGCTGAAGATGAGCCAGCAGCGGACAGCCCAGAACTACGCGGCAAAGAAAATCGGAAACATGAGAGACAGAATCGTCATCGTCGACACGCACTTTTCGATAAAAACCCCCATCGGCTACATCCCTGGAGTCTCGACTCGCATGGCCCGTCACATGAAGCTCGATGGAATAATCCTTCTCGAGTTCCGGCCGAAAGACGTCCTGCAGAGGAGAAAGAAGGACAAGCGCAGGCATCGCGAGAAGGAAAGCGAGGAAGACGTTGACGCCCAGCAGCATGTCAACCAGGAGTTCGCGATGGCAATCGCCAATGATTTTGAGATTCCTGTTGACATCGTAAATCTTCGTTACAAGGAAAAACGACCTTTCGAGCATGCAAGGAAGGCTGCAGATGAGGTCGTTAAAATTATTAAAAGATTAATGAAGTAATAAATTGCAATAAGGAAGCAAATAAGAAAAGAAGAAGAAAAAGGCGTCGGTGCATATGGAGAGAACTCTCGTTTTAATTCAGAATGATGCAATAAGAAGAGGTTTGCAAAACGAAATAATAAAGCGATTTTCTGATGCAGGATTGAAAATTATTTCGAAAAAAGAGGTTGTGCCGACTAGAGAAATGGCGGAAGGACATTATCGTGCGACAGAAGAGCAAATTGTTGGAATGGGTAACAACACGTTGCGTGCGTGGCGTGACAAAGGATATTCTGAAGAAAATGTTGCTGAATTTTTTGGGTCCGCTGAACCGCGAAAAATTGGAGAACAACTTCTTGAGTGGGCTAGGCAATTTATAACTGGAAAAAAACTAATTGCGCTTATAATTGAAGGCGATAATGCGATTCAAAAAGTCAGACAAATAGTTGGCTACACTGATCCGATCAAGGCGAAAAAGGGAACAATAAGAGGAGATTTTGCAGCAGATTCTATTGCTAAAGCTAACCTTGAAAAAAGGAAAGTTGAAAATCTCGTGCATGCTGCTGATTCTACTGATTCAGCAGAAAAAGAAATTGCAATTTGGTTTCCAGAATTGAAAAAATAAAATTTATTTCTTTTCAAAAAGCCAGGAAAAATCAGTCGCATTTCTTTTGATTTTAACTCTTTCTGCTAAAGCTTGTGTAACTAATGGCAATGCGATCGTCGCGTCGCAGTAAACTTGCACGCGCTTTCCTTTCGGATCTTCTTTTCCCCAGCTCATCGCCTCCTCAAACGTGCAACCGCTGAGTCCACCCCATTGAGGAGAGTCGGTCGTGATTTGTATCGCATATTTGTGGGGATAGTACGACTCATTCAGCCTTCTCACACCTTCTCCGCGAGTCGGAAGCTTTCTCTCTTTGAAAAGCAAATCTGACGTCACAGAAAGCAGCTGGATGAAATCCTTGGGCACACCGCCGCCGATGAAAACAACTCCGGTCTCCTTCATCTTGTCCCCGAGGGACATGAACTCACGATAATCCTGCATCGCGTCGATGACAAAATGAAATCCGTGCGATTTTGCAATCAACGCGGCATCTCCATAAGGCGAGTCGGCAATCGCAGGGCAGTAAATCGGAACGTGATGTTTTGCAGCAGTCGCCACAATGCTGTTGATTCCTTTCTCTTCGAGCCATTTTCCGAACAAATACAAAAATTCCCGAGACGTGTAGGGATGGTTTTCCTTCAGCGTCATGATGAATTCAGCAATCAATTCAGTCATCTTCATGTAGTCCTCTTCCTTGCCGAACACGTCGTAGTACCGATTCATGTTATGCTTGAAGACTTCCATGTCATCGACGAGATGGTGTCCTTGCCAATAACCGAAGCCCATCGCATCCACAATATCCTCAGAAATGTTCGCTCCAGTCGGCACTAGGACATCGATGAAACGATTTTCAATCAGCCAGTTGATAATTTTCCATTGCCCGGTAGTGCTTAACGATCCAGCATAGCCAAGAAAAATTGTGACATTTTCATTTCGAAGCATTTCTTCCCAGACGTCTACTACTCGTCCCAAATTTTTCCCCTGAAAACCAGTATTGCTCATCTCAGTAAGCAGTTCAGAAACTTTTTTTGGATTGTGCACACTAATCGGTTCGACTTTTTTTGCCAAAATTTTGTCTAAAGAATCAGAAATTTTAGATGAGGAATTATTTTTTTCAACCATTTTTCTTCACACAACGTACAAAATTTCTTTTTATATTTTGTTTCTCTTGCTTAAATCATTTTGTATTTTTTACAAAATATTTTTCTAGAAAATTTTTGCAATTTTTTTGCGGAAAAATTTATTTCAGCGCCGAAAAAATTATCGGAAGGATTATTGTCGCGTCGCCTTCCACTGTCACGTGTCTTGCCTTTCCTTTTATTTTCCCCCAAGAAATTGCCTCGCGTGTTCGTGCTCCAGACAAACTTCCGTCGTATTCGACTGCCGTCGTGATGTAAACAGCATAATCTAAACCTTTATGGAATTGTGCCCACCATAGGACGTGATGCTTGCTGATGCCGCCGCCGACAATCAGCGCGCCAGTTCTTTTCGCGTTCCAAACAACATCACTGAGAAGAGTCTCGTCGCGCATTATGTTGACTCGAAAATCATGATTTTGACTGAACTGCCAGATTTGATAGCCAACACCTCCGTCAGTTATTCCAGGGACAACGACAGGAATCTTGTTTTTCCAGGCCCAATAAAGAATGGAATCCTTCTTTCCGATCATCTTTCCCAGTTCCCATATCAGTTCATAACTTGCCATGTTAGTTTTCTTTTCTTTGTGCATCTTTTTCAAGAATTCTCGCATCTTGTCCTCGATAATTATTCCGTAAGATTCGTTCGGCACAAGGACGTTTCCAAGTCTGTTTATCCCTTTCTTGTGCAGCTGAGCGTCGTCCATCTCAAAACTCCCGTGCAGGTATTTCTTGTAGCTTCTTGCCAAGTCGTGGTCAAGCGTGCCGCATGTCGTCACGACAACATCGAACATTTTTTCCTTCAGCATGTCGCGAAGCACGCCGCGCGTTCCTGTCGCAACAATGTCAGCAGGAAAGGAAAGAAAATTAACGCAGTTTTTGTCAGCAGTCATCTGCTTCACAATGTCGATTCCGTCGGCAAGTTTCTTCGCCGTGAATCCACCGCTCTGCATCATCTGTCTTGTCAGTTCAGCAACCGTCGTTCCTTTTTTTATGTCAAAATCTTTTACATCTTGCATAATGTTATTCCTTAATGTTTTATAGTATAAATTATTAGTAGATTATATGCTTGAAAAAGAAGTTTTACGCTTGCTACTTTCTGCTGACGTCAAAGCTGATGAGAGCAAACTCGAGCGACCGCCGCAAAAGGAAATGGGTGACGTAGCTTTTCCCTGTTTCGAACTTGCAAAAGTGCAGAAAAGAAATCCTGTTGAAATTGCGGTCGAGTTGAAGAAGAAAATAAAACTGCCAAAAGATTCGATGATACAACGAATCGAAGTGGCCGGGCCTTACCTGAATTTTTACTACGACTATCAGAAGTTTGTGGAAAAAGTTTTGCCAAACGTGATGAGGAAACCAAAAATCGAGCGCAAGGAAAAAATAATGATCGAATTCGCCCATCCGAACACGCACAAAGGATTTCACATCGGACATTTCAGAAACATCTGCATCGGCGAATCGCTGTGCAGAATACTCGAATTTGCAGGCCATAAAGTTCATCGCGTAAACTACCAGGGCGACATCGGTCCGCACATCGCGAAAACGCTGTGGGCATTCGTAAACATCTACAAAGGTAAAGTGCCGAAGGAAAAGGAGAAACGAAAAGCAGAATGGCTTGGTCAACTTTATGCAGAGGCCGAAAAAAGAATTGAAGACGAAAAAGTTGCGGACGAGGTCGCTGAGATAAACAAGAATTTGTACGAGCAGGACGACAGGAAAATTTTGAAAGTATGGAAGGAAACGAGGCAGTGGAGTCTGGATTATTTCGCCGAAATTTACAAGGAACTCGGAACAGGCTTTGAGAAATATTATCTCGAGAGCCAGGTCGAGAAAAGGGGAAAGAGAATTTCTGAGGAACTTGTGAAGAAAGGACTGGCAAAGGTCAGCGAGGGGGCGATCGTAGTTGACTTGGAAAAATACGGGCTCGGCATTTTCGTGCTTTTGTCGAAGGACAAAACCCCTCTTTATCCGGCGAAGGACCTAGCTTTGGTGGAAATACAGTTTAGCGATTTCAAGGTGGATAAGTGCATCCATGTCGTGAGCACTGAGCAGAACCTTTATTTCAGGCAGCTCTTCAAAACATTCGAACTTATGAAGTCTCCCGGCGCGGGCAAAAGCTATCATCTGGCATACGAGCTCGTTACGCTGAAGGAAGGGAAAATGGCATCTCGACTCGGCAACGTCATTCTTTATGGCGATTTAAGGGACAAGATGGTCGGAAAAGTTTTAGATGAGATGAAAGAGAGAAAAATGGAAAGCAAGGATAAAGAAAGCACTGCAAAAATGATTGCCATTGGCGCTATGAAATACGCCATGCTGCGGATAAGTCCGGAGAAATTGGTTTTCTTTGATTGGGAAGACGTGCTGAAGCTCGAAGGGAACACCGGGCCGTACATACAATATGCGTACACTCGTTGCAGCAGCATCCTGAAGAAAGCAGGCAAATGGAAGAAGACTTACTCGGCAAACGAGCGCTTGAAGGATGAGGAGAAGTATCTGGTCAGCATGCTTGCAAGATTCAGCGGCATAGTTTCGGAAGCCGCTGCCAGTATGAAGCCGCATTTGATTTGCAATTACCTTTACGAACTGACGACCGCGTTGAATAATTTCTACGAAAAATGCCCGGTGCTTAAGGCAAAAAATGCCGAGCAGAAAAACTTCCGTTTGACGCTTGTTGATGCAACGAAAGAAGTTCTGAAAACAGGAATGCAGCTAATTGGAATGGAAGCTCCTGAGCGAATGTAATTCAGCGATTGTCAAGAGGAATGAATTGTTTGTCCATTTCTCCAGTGTATATTGCAATCGGTCTTATTATTCTATTATCAGCAAGCTGCTCTAAGGCATGCGCAGACCATCCGGTGATTCTGCTGACGACGAATATGGGAGTGAAGAAGTCTGTAGGAAAGCCGAGGGCATGATATACAGACGCGGAATAGAAATCAACATTCGGATGCAAATTCTTTGCCTGCTTCATCAGACCTTCAATCTTGTCAGACATTTCAAACAGATGCGGTTTTCCAATTTTTTCACACAACTGCTTTGCCATTCCCTTCAATATTGCCGCCCGCGGATCCACGGTTTTGTATATCCTGTGACCGAAACCCATTATTTTTTCCTTGCGAGCAAGTGCGTCTCTTATGTAGTTGTCAACCGCATCTATGCTGCCTATGTTGTTTAAGAGAGTAAGAACTCTTTCATTCGCTCCTCCATGCAGCGGTCCCTTCAGCGTGCCGATTGCTGTGACGATTGCGGAGTGGAGGTCGGAAAGAGTTGATATTGTTTCGCGCGTTGCGAAAGTTGAGGCGTTAAATTCGTGTTCTGCATGAAGAATTAATGCTACATCGAAAATTTTCTCATCATCTTTGCTTGGAACTTTGCCAAACATCATGTAGAGGAAATTTGCCGCATGTCCCAACTCGTTATTCGGCTGAATCAGTTCATTTCCTTCACGAATTCTGTGATAATATGCCAGTGCAACAGGTATTTGTGCTGTCAGTCTTATTGCTTTACGCAAAGTGGCATCAAGAGAAATATCTGCTGTGTCTATATCATGAAGTGCAAGAATGGAAACTGTTGTTCGCAATACATCCATCGGGTGCGAATTGTTCGGCACTTTTTTCAAGAAATCAATTACGTCTTGCGGGATTTTTCTTTCTGCTTTCAGCTGTTCGGAAAATTGATTAAGTTCCTGCTTCGTTGGCAGTTTTTCCATCAGAAGAAGATAAGCTACTTCCTCGAATGTCGAGGTTTTCGCCAGATCGTTTATATCATATCCACGATAAAGAAGCTTGCCTCGAATTCCATCCAGAAAACATATTTTTGTTTCACCAGCCACAACTCCCTCCAGTCCTTTTGCAAACGCTGCTTGTGATTTCATTTCTTCCATATTTTTTCTCTCCTTTTTTATTTTTTCTCTAACAGTCTTTTCATTAACTCTTCCTTCTTTTCAGCCGAAACTTTAATTGGATTGTCTTTTATAGTAAAAGAAGTTTCATTAACGAAAATTATTTTATTTGGCTCAAGATCTGACATAAGTGTCACCCCTGCTGCGACAATACTCTTCGGTCCGACTTTCACGCCGGGCATCAGCGAAACATTTATTCCTGTCTTGCAATTTTCTCCCACTATTGCACCAAATTTATCAAATCCAGTATCAATCCTTGTATCTCCGACTTTTACGTTCACATTTTGCTCATCGAATCGATAGTTCGCAGTTATAGTTCCTGCGCCGAACGAGCAATTGTCGGCGATTATTGAATCACCGATATAATTAGTGTGGAACCAGCAGTTGTCGCCTATCCAGCTATGCTTGACTTCCGTAGAATATCCGACCACGCTCTGGCTGCCAATTTGTGTGTAGTTCCAAATAAGAGCATTGTTGCCGATGACAGAATTTTTGCCGATGTAGCACGGACCCTTTATTGCCGCTCCTTCGAAAATCTTCACGTTGTCATCGATTACAACTTTTCCCTCTATTGTTGCCTTGGTAGAAACTTTTGCCGTCGCGGAAATTCTTGTCTGAATGTTGTCGAGGAAATATTTGAGAAGGTGAAAGATGTGCCATGGATACTTTAGAGGAATCCAGGTTCCTGAGAATGGAAGAACTTTTATCTTCAGCCCGTCCTTCATCATTCTGCTCAGCGCAGTCTCGTAAACATCATCCCTCTCGCTTTTTGTAGTTTCAAAATATTTGACAGCTGTCTTTGCATCCTTGAAATAATGCACGACGACGTTTATCATGTCGCTCGGCTCGTTGCCTTCGCCAGGCTTTTCTACAATTTCCATCAGATTTCCATCGCTGCTTGTTTTCAGATATCCGCCTGGGAAATAGGAAGCTACTTTATAGCCGAGAATCATCACGTCGGCATTCGTCTTGCTCGCCTGCATAATTTTTTCATAGGCGGTCACGTCGCAGTAATCGTTTGGATTGATAACGAGAATTTCTCCGTCAAGCAGATGTTTGGCACTGAGCACCGCATCTGCCATTCCCTTCGGCTCCTTTTGGACTGCAAATTCAATTTTGTAGCGCAAACGACTGCAAATGCTCCTGATCTTTTCCTCATTGAATGGGCTGCAAACAAGAACGAATTCTCTGAAGCCGGCAGCGGTCAAAGTCTCAAGCTGATGCTCAAGCAGAGTTTTTCCGACGAAATTTATTAGGGTTTTTTCTTCCGTGATCGGATGCATCCTCTTTCCTATTCCGCCGCACAAAAACACAACTTTCATTCTTCTTTCACCTCATTTTGGTATCCTTGCAATTATTCCGTCTGCCATCTGCTTCAGTTTTTCAAATCCTTCCTTTGTCTTGCTTTCGTACGAAAGAGCGATTTTCGCTTCCGTGTTCGAAGCTCTCACAAGAAGCCAGCCGTCTTCAAATATAACTTTCGCGCCTTCCAGTGTTTCGATTTTGTGTCCTGCGTTTTCAAATTCCCTCCTAATCAGATCAATGAACGGGAATTTTTCTGACTCTCTCACGGAAAATCTGTTGGTTTCCGAAACTTCTGAATAATACTTTGGAAATTCTTCATCATAATCGACAATTTTCTTCTTTGATTCTTGCAAGAATTCGACTAGTTTCAAGCTGCCAAACAAACTATCGTCAGCATAATTCATTTCTTTAAAGAAATAATGTCCTGATAATTCGCCAGCTATTATCGCTCCAGTTTCAAGCATTTTTTCAGTAATGAAAGTATGGCCGACTTTGCACACAGTAGGTATTCCGCCGCTCGTATTAATCACATCAACAATCGAGTTTGAATCAAGAAATGTGTAAACAACTTTTTCCCCAGGATTTTTCTTGAGCAAATTTTTAATAAAGATTGAAAATATAACTCCTACATAAATTATTTTTCCGCGTTCGTCAATGACAGCCATCCTATCCCCATCACAGTCGTACGCAAATCCGAGATCTGCGTGCATTTCTAAAACTTTTTGCTGGACATGATGGAGATTTTGATGCTTTGAAGGATCGGAGTCTCTATTCGGAAAGTTTCCATCATGCTCACAGAATAGTTCAACAACCTCAATGCCCGCTCTTCTAAAAGCTTCGGGATAAATTTTTCCTGCAGTGGCATTACCGGCATCTATAACAACTTTCATGTTGACTGGCTTTTTTAAATTGATTTTGCTTAGCACATGATTCGTATAATCGTCGATAATATTTTTCTCAGTAACATTTCCTTTTACTTTATCTTCTGCATACTTTCTGTTGTCAAATATTTCTTTTATTTCCTTCAGCCCGCTGTAAATACTGATCGGTACTCCGCCTTTTCTAGTGAACAAAAATCCGTTAAACTCTTTGGGATTGTGTGATGCCGTGACCATGATTCCTCCATCGTAATTGTAAAACCGGGTTGCAAAAAGAGTCATAGGAGTTGTGACAATATCAATATCAATGACGTCGCAACCGATAGCCAAGAGACCTTCCACAACTTTTTTCTTTAGAGAAGGACTGCTTGTTCTTACATCCATACCAACAACAATCTTGCCAGGAAACAATGTTCCGAAAGCTTTGCCAATTTCAAACGCAAATTCCTCATCAATTTCAGTTGCATAAACTCCTCTTATATCGTATGCTCTGAAAATGTGTTTTGGTGGCCCATTCATATTTACCATTCAACGATTGTTTTTTGTCTTTAAATATAAATAGAAGTCAAACTTTTTCAAAAATTCGGAAAAATCTTTGATTACAATAAATTTCTTATCCATTTCTTTATCAGTAATTAAAATTGTTTTCATTCCAAGTTTTTCCGGAATTTTTAAATCTTTTTCATAATCATCGCCAACAGAAAGCATTTGGTTGTATCTTAAATCAGTCCTTTTCTTTATTACTTCGTAAAATCTGGAGGAAGGCTTTACTTGATTTGTATCATCAGAACTTACTATGAAGTCAATGAATTTTTTCACTTTAGTGGTCGACAATTTTTTGATAAGATAATCTTTTTGCGCCTCATCAGTAGAGATTATTATTTTTATTCCATCCTTTTTCAAAACATCTAAGACTTTTTTAGCTCCCGCTTTTCTTTTTAATCGTTTTATTATCTCCCTTTCAAAAGCAACATACATTTTTTTTGCAATCGATTTTTGAAGTTTGTATTTTGAAGTCATGTAATTAAAACAATATACGAAAGTTCTTTTTCTCGGAATTTTTGATTTTCTCAAGAATTTTATCGTTTTCCTCAAATCTTCATCTAAAAAACTTTGTTTTAAGCCAGTTTCTTCAGACAAAATTTTCATTGCAGCTGCATACGCAAATTTGGCAATTTTCCTGGTTTCATATAAAGTGTTATCCGCATCAAAAACGATTGCGTGAACAGATTTATGTGGCCAAAATTTTTTGATTAGCTCTCTCGATTTCTTTATATCGTAATATTTTCCCAAATCAACTCTTTTTTGTGAAAATATCCAGCTTTTCACTATCCCTCCTTTCCTTACAATATATGCAGGGGGAACAACTTCCTTACCATATAAAAACTTTTCTCCTTTTGTTGAATCGAAAAAACTTTTTGTCTTCAGAATAAAAATGCCCAATATAGCTTTATTGCTAGGAGCATGTTCTGGCTCTGGTTTTTCAACAATATCTATGATTTTTCGGTCTTTTCCAAATTTGACGATGCCATATCTGCTAACATTTTTCGTGGGTCTTAAAACAACATAGGCATCGAGATTTCTGTTTTTGAAAAATTTGTTCAATGTCATTTTTGGCAGGTTAACATTAGTAAGACTATCTCCATATTGAACTAAAAAATATTTTTCTGCTTTCAAAAATTTTCTTGCAGTTAATATTGCATGTGCTGTTCCAAGTTGCTTTTCCTGGTAACAATAATTTATCTTTAGACCTAAGCGTTTTCCGTCCCCGAAATAGTCCCTTAGATCTTGCTTTTTTTTGTTTATTACAATTATTATTTCCCTCAAGCCAGCGTCTTTGAGAATTTCCAAGATATATTCAAGGAAAGGTTTTCCATAGAGCGGAATCATTTCTTTTGCTATTCCTTTAGTGTATGCTCGAATCCTCTTTCCCTCGCCAGCTGCAAGAACAACTGCTTTCATATTATCCTTCCTATAAAAAGAATGTTGAAAATCGGTTTACTTGACTGTTACGCTTTTGGCGAGATTTCTGGGTTTGTCGGGATCGTTGCCACGTAGGACTGCAAGCTGGTAAGCAAGAATCTGAATAGGAATTATTTGAACTATGGGAGTGCAAGAATTGGCTTCACGAGCACGAATGAAATAATCAAACACCTCATTATTTTTTGGAGAAACACCAATTATTACACCACCTCTGGCTTTAACTTCCATAGCATTTGAGATGCATTCTTTCTCATTTTCTTCTGAAATGAAAAATATGCATGGGGTTCCAGGTTCAATCAGAGCAATTGATCCGTGCTTGAGCTCCCCGCCGGCGAACGATTCAGCATGAATGTAGGAAACTTCTTTTATCTTGAGGGCAGCTTCCTGTGAGATTGGATATTGCGGACCTCGTCCTATTGTTAGTATGTGATTCGTGTATCTAAGCATATTTGCGAGTTCTTTGATTCTTGTTCTTGACGACTCAGCTGTCAAGTTGTATATCTCATTAACCAGAAAGTCCAATCTTTTTTTACCTTCCTCATATTGATTCGCCATGGTGTAGGCGATAAGTGCCAACAACGCAACTTGGGCAGTGAAAGTCTTTGTTGCAACGACGCCAATTTCAGGCCCGACGTTCATGAGCAGGAATTTGTCAGAAAGTCGTGTGAGCGAGGATCCCATGACGTTAACAATTGAGATGACCTTGCTGCCTTTTTCCCGCGCAATCCGCACGGCGCTCAGCACATCGGCAGTTTCTCCGCTCTGCGACACCGCGACGACAAGCGACTTGTCGTTCAGGAATTTGTCAAAGCTGGAAAGCTCCGACGCAATCACGACGTCTACGTGCTTCTCTGCGATTTTCGAGAAAATGTAGCTGGCAGTCATGCACGCGTATCGGCTGCTTCCTGCCGCGACGAAGAAGACGTGCTCGCATTCCTTTATTTCATTGGCAAAATCTTCAATCATCCACCTCTCCTGCGTTATCGCCCTCTTCACAGTGTCGACCTGCTCGGCAATTTCCTTCAGCATGAAATGGTCGAACTCCCCTTTCTTCGCCTGTTCCGAATCCCATTCAATTGTTTTGACGTACCTTTCAACGAAACTATCCTCGCGCAAATTGAAAATCTTTACAGTATCGGAAAGAATTGCTATGTCGAAATCGTAAAGGTAGATTACTTTTTTTGTGTAAGGCAAAAATGCTGGAATGTCGCTCGCAACAAAAAGTCCTGTCTCGCTCACGCCGAGTACCAGAGGGGATTCCTTTCTTGCGGCAACAATCTTGTCTTCGCTTTCGCACATCACAACAATCGCATAACTTCCCTCCAACCTTCTGAACGAGGAAATGCACGCCTTCTCAAAATCAAGTCCATTTCGCATTTCAAACTCAATTAGGTTCGGTATTATCTCCGTGTCAGTTTGGGTGTAAAAAACAAAACCATTTTCCTTCAGAAAATCGCGCAGCTCTTGGTAATTTTCCACAATCCCGTTATGCGCCACAGCTATTTTTCCGTTGTTCGACATGTGAGGATGAGCATTTGTCTGCGTTACCGCTCCATGTGTCGCCCAGCGCGTGTGGGCAATCCCGACTTTTCCAGGAAGATCAGTGAAATCAAGTCGCGCATTAATTTCGTCTATTTTTCCAGCGTCCTTTTTCAAATGAAGGCTGTTCCATTTCGTTACCATTCCTGCTGAATCATATCCGCGATATTCAAGCCGTTTTATCCCTTCTAGAAGTATCGGTGAGGCAGGCTGCTGGCCCAAATAGCCGAAGATACCGCACATTTTTATCACTCTTTTGCACTACTGTATTTTCTGCATTTCTGAATTGTTTTTTTTGTTGCAGTTT
>Ga0209541_10002761_pt1 | contig 32892 bp, 34 predicted proteins | sample RifCSPlowO2_01_FD_184027 | JGI IMG/M metagenome (GOLD analysis project Ga0209541, IMG submission 184027) | Groundwater microbial communities from Rifle, Colorado - Rifle CSP2_plank lowO2_0.1 (SPAdes) (version 2) | ecosystem: Environmental > Aquatic > Deep subsurface > Groundwater | place...
CAGCCCTCCGCCAAAGGCGGATCAGCCTCTGGCTGAAAAAAAATCCAAACCTAAACTCAAATTCCCAAAACTAAAACTGCCAAAGTTTAAATTCAAAAAACCAGCGATCTCGTTAAAAGGGAAAATGTGGCTGTTGGGGGCGGCGGTTATTTTTTTGTGGCTTGCCGGGCCACTGTTTTTGTCGGCCGCCCTGGCTTTTTCCGGCGTCGCTTCCTTAAAACAAGCCCGGGAAGTGACTGATTTTACTAAGGCGGAGCGGTTGGTAAGGCTAACCGATCGGGCGGCCGACCGGTTTAGCTTGAGCCGGCGGTTGCTGCGGCAGGCGAGTTTGACCACCAAAATTTTGGGCTTAAGGTCAATTAGTGATAACTATGACCGGCTGTTGTCGATCGGGATTAATTTAAGCCAGGGCGGTAAACACCTGGCTCTGGCGGGTGAGTCCGGGGCCTTGCTGTCCCAAATCGTTTTGCACAACGAAGACGGCAACATTACCGAGGCGTTGAAACGGGTCCAGTTAAACCTTGATCAGGCCTACAGTGAACTATCGTTTGTCGAATCCGAACTGCAGTCGGGGCGGGAATTGACCCAGGATTTGACCAGCCCCTTGGTCCAGGAATACCAAACACTGACCGACCAGCTGCCAAAAATGCGCCAAAAAATTAACCAACTCAGAAACATTTTACCCCTGGTGCCGGCGTTTATCGCCCAGAACACAAAAAAAACCTATTTGGTTTTATTCCAAAACTCGACCGAACTGCGGCCGACCGGTGGCTTTATCGGCTCTTACGGCCTGCTGACTTTTGAAAAAGGCAAACTCCTGGATTTTAGTGTCGAAGACATTTACGCGGCTGACGGCCAACTCAAGGGTTTTGTCGAGCCGCCCGAGCCGATCAAGGAGTTTTTGGGTCAGAGCACCTGGTTTTTCCGCGACAGTAACTGGGACCCGGACTTTACCGTCTCGGCCGAGCGGGCGGAATGGTTTTTACAAAAAACCACTAACCGCAACGTCGACGGCACCATTGCCGTCAACCTGCCGGCGGTGAAGTTTTTATTGGAGGCAATCGGGCCGCTGACCTTGGCTGACTACAACGAAGAGGTGAGCGCCGAGAATTTATTTGACCGGGCGGAGTACCGGGCGGAGATTGACTTCTTCCCCGGCTCGACTCAAAAAAAAGACTTCCTGGGCTCGCTCGCGCGGGAAATCTTTACCAAAGCCCAAAACGGCTCCGCCTCGGATCTGATAAAATTGGCCCAGGCGAGTGAAGCGGCTCTGGCTCAAAAACAGATTTTGATTTATTTACATGATGCCGACAGTCAAAAGCAGCTGATCCAGCAAAACTGGGCCGGGAGCCTTTATAAACCGAATTTAGTTACCAGTGATCAGCGGCCGGTGCTGTCTGACTACAACTTTTTGGTCGAGGCCAATTTGGGGATAAACAAAGCCAACTACTTTTTAACCCGGTCAATAAAACAACAGTTGACGATTTTGAAAAATAAAGAGATCTTGGCGGTAACCACGATTAACTACCAGAACCAGAGCCCGGCTGACGCCTGGCCCGGCGGCGTTTACAAAAGTTATTTACGGCAGTATCTGCCGGCGGGTTCAAGCCTGGTTTCGGTTAAATTGGACGAGAACCGGTTAAATTTAACCGGCGACGTCGACACCAGTGCAACCGAGGATAAGTTTGTTTTGGGTTTTCCCGTCAGCGTGCCGGTCAAAGGCAGTTTGGAAGCGGAGATTACTTACCGTTTACCCGGCAGTTTGGTCAATAAAAACAACCTGAGTCGTTTGGCAGTCGTCATGCCCAAGCAGCCGGGGATCTTAAACGACCCGGTGGAAGTGATCGTCAACCACCCGACTTTTTTGAGTGTCGCCGCGGTTTCCCCCCAAGCCTTAGTGTCGCCGCAGGTAGTCACTTGGCGGTCGGACTTCAGTTTTGACCGGGTTTTTACCATTGACTTTATCGAGAAGTAAAGGCTATAATCCCCTCTATGGCCCCAACCCTTAAACTAAGCGCTAAGAAACGAACCGTCACCGGCCGCAAGGTGAAACAACTCCGCCAGCAACAACTACTCCCGGCCAATATTTACGGCAAGGACGTTAAGTCTTTGGCGATTGAACTGCCGCTTAAAGAATTTGAGACTGTTTTTAAGATCGCCGGCGAAACCAACATCATCGAACTGACGGTCGACAAAGAAGCCAAGTCCCGGCCGGTTTTGATCGGCAATATCCAACTCGACCCGGTGACTGACTTTTTCTTGCACGTTGATTTTCGCCAGGTTGATTTGAGTAAGAAAGTAGTCGTGGCTGTGCCCTTAGAATTAAAGGGTCAATCGCCGGCAGTGATTAAGGGAGGGGTGTTGGTAAAACTGGTTAACGAGTTGGAAATTGAGGCTTTGCCAAAAGACTTGCCGGATAAATTGGAAGTGGATATTAGCGGGCTGGAAAAAATCGACCAAGCTATTTCCATAAAACAGGTCCCGATTGATTCGAGCAAGGTAAAACTGATGACGGAAAACTTAGACGAGCTGGTAGTGAAGATTGAAGCCCCGGCCAAAGAAGAAGAACCAACTCCGGCGTCGGTCGCTGAAGCTCCTGCGGAAGAGACCGCCCCGGCGGAAGGTGAGACTAAAAAAGTTGAACCGGAAGAGAAGTCACAAATCCAGGATCAAGATAAAAAGCCCGTTGCCAATAAGTCTTAGCCGTTTCGTCTTCGTAAAGCCGGTAATATAAAAGTGACAGGCGCAGCAGTACGTCACGTGACTCATTTTGCTCTGTTAAAACTTTTTCCCATGCGGTAATTTCTTTTTGCAACCGGCCGGGTCCAGATGCTATAAGTTCGGCGCTTCTCCGGGTTGATTGCGACCACGGCCACGCGGCCAAACTGTTTTTGATAATTATTTCCTGCGGTAGCGGTTTGAGCGCGGCGATCAATTCAATGACGGCAATAATTAGTAATAATTGCCACACTTTAATTAATTGAAGTGTGGGATTTATCACCGGCCGCACCGGCCGGTAGAGTCTTTTACCAATTAAAGTGAGGTATTGGATTATTGCGGCCATTGGGAATTAATCAGCAGCGGTTCTTTGGTCGGCGGCAGCTGCTGCCAGACTGCTTCGGTAACAAACGGTACAAACGGATGGAGCAGTTTTAGAAAGACTCTCAAACCTCCGAGTAGGGCCGGTTGAGAAATCTTGCCGGCCTTGGCCTCTTCGATTTCTTGGTCGCAGAACCAGTGCCAAAATTGATTATAAACTGTCTCGGCCGCCAACCCCGGTTTTAGGTCATCGAGCTGCTTCGTCACTTGATTGACTATTTGGAGCAGCTCTTTTTTAAAAGGAGAATCCTTTACACCTGAAGGATTCTCCTTGTTGGATAAGATGTACCTGGCCGCGTTCCAGATTTTATTTGTCAGGTTGCGCATGCCCCGGATTTTATCCTCGCCGACGGCGTTGTCCCGGCCGGCGGTCGTGCTCATCACCAAGGCCATTCTGAGAGCATCGGCGCCGTATTTAGCAACAACGTCTAGGGGATTTAAAACATTGCCCTGGCTTTTACTCATTTTCTGGCCTTTTTGATCGCGCACCAAGCCGTGGAGATAAACCGACTCAAACGGCACCTTGCCGGTTAAATAAATCCCCAGCAGCAGCATTCGCATCACCCAAATCGGCAAAATGTCATAACCGGTTTCCATTACACTGGTGGGATAAAATCGGTTAAAGTCTTCGGGTTGATTAGTTTTTAAAGTCACCACCGGCCACTGGCTGGATGAAAACCAAGTGTCAAAGGTGTCAGTCTCGGCCTCAAACTCCGTCGCACCGCATTTGGGGCACTTGGTTGGTTTGTCTTTGGAAACAACGAAGCATTGATCCGGATCGTTGGTTTTTTTATTACAGTACCACGCCGGAATGGTAATGCCCCAAACAATCTGCCGGGAGATATTCCAGTCTTCCAGAATTGTTAACCAGTGGCGGAGAATTTTTTCCCGGCCGGGTCCGTAAATCTTCACCTGTTTTTTATTCATTGCCGCCAAAACTTTTTTGGTTAAGGCTTTAACCTTGATAAAAAATTGGGCCAGGGGGAGCGGTTCGATCCTCCGGCCGCAGCGGTAGCAAGCGCTGACAGCGTGACTGTAACTGGCTTCAATCTTAGTCAGCAAGCCTTTTTTCTGTAAATCATCGACGATTATTTTTCTGGCCGCCATGACTTTTAGACCCTGATATTTTCCCGCTTTGGCATTTAATCTGCCGTTAAAATCGATTATCTGGTTGGGCCCGGGAATTTCATTTTTGTGTCTTTGCCAAACCTGGTAATCATTGGGGTCATGGGCCGGAGTAATTTTGACAACGCCGGTGCCAAACTCGGGATCGACGTAACTGTCAGCGATTACCTTAATTTTAAATTTCCCGGTTAATCCTTCCACTTCAATTTCCTTGCCGATCCATTTTTGGTAGCGTTTATCTTTGGGATGGACGGCGACAGCGGTATCGCCGAATTTAGTTTCCGGTCTGACTGTGGCTAAAGTAAACGGGCCGTATTTTAAAAAGTAGAGCGGTTCGGCTTTGTCAACATGATTAATTTCTAAATTCGAGAAAGCCGTACCGCAATGAGTACAGTAGTTCACTAATTTTAAATCCCGGTAAACCAAGCCGTCATCATAAAGCTGCTGGAAAGTATTTAGAACAAACTTAACTACGTCTTTATCCAGGGTGAATTTAGTCCGGCTCCAGTCGGCCGAGGCGCCGAGTTTTTTCATTTGGTCAATCGCAACGCCGGAGTTTTTGGCGACGTAATCCCAAATCATTTGGTATAAAGTCTTCCGGTCAAAATCAAAGCGGGACTTACCCTCTTTGGCTAACTTTTTCTCAAAGACAAATTGAGTTTCGATGCCGGCATGGTCGGTCCCCGGCAGCCACAAAGCGGCCTTACCCAGCATTCGCTGGTAGCGGATAAAAATATCTTCGGTGGTGACAAACATGGCGTGGCCGACGTGCAGCGGGTCGTTGGCATTGGGCGGCGGCATGATGACACAGTAAGGTTTGCCCTTATTTTTAGGAGAAAAAGCGCCGGACTTTTCCCACTGCCGGTAAATCCCGTCCTCAAACTTATCCGCCCGGTATGTTTTATCCATATTTTCCTATTATAATCGACTTATGAGGATTTTAGGAGTCGATCCGGGGACAGCCAGGCTAGGCTGGGGAGTGATTAACGGCGAAGAAATGGTTAGCTGCGGCTGCGTGGAAACAAAAGTCGGGTTAGCCGAAGAGGCGCGCCTAAAAACATTATTTGAGAAGTTAAGTGGGTTAATCAAAAAATATCAGCCGGAAGCGGCGGCAGTGGAGAAATTATTCTTTTTCAAAAATCAAACCACGGTCATTTCCGTGGCCCAAAGCCGGGGAGTGGTGTTACTCGCCTGCGCTCAAAACCATTTGCCGGTGTTTTCCTATACCCCGCTCCAAATCAAACAGGCAGTCACCGGCTACGGCCGGGCGGAGAAAAACCAGGTTCAGCAAATGGTCAGGTCAATTCTTAAACTAAAATCAATCCCTAGGCCGGATGATGCCGCCGATGCCTTAGCCGTCGCCCTAACCCATGAGTTTAGCCATAAGCTTAAATCTAGGGTAAAATAGAAATAATGATTGCCCGCTTGATTGGTAAACCGGAACGATTGACACCCGACGCGATTATCGTTGACATTGGCGGCGTCGGCTACAAAGTTTTTGTCACTGCCGGCACTCCGATCGGTGACGGTTTAATTACTTTATTCATCCATACCCACGTGCGTGAAGACGCTCTCGACCTGTACGGTTTCGTGACAAGAGAGGAACTTCAATTATTTAAACTGGTGATTAACATCTCCGGCATCGGCCCGAGGACCGGAATGTTGTTGCTAAACCAGGGAGTTGGTGCCATTACCAGCGCGGTATCCAAAGCTGACGTTGATTTCTTTACCTCAATTCCCCGCTTGGGTAAAAAGAATGCCCAGAAAATCATCATTGAGCTCAAGCCTAAACTGGGCGATTTAACCGCCCTGGATTTGACCGGGGACAGTTCGGAAACCAAAGACGCGATTAACGCCTTGGTTAACCTGGGCTTTAAACCCCGGGAAGCGCGGGAAGCGTTGCGGCAAGCCGAAGACGGGGACTTGGACTTAAGAATTAAATCCGCCCTTAAAAATTTAGGTAAAAGAAAATGACCGACAATAATCAGCAAGAAGAGTTAATGTTTCAAAGCCTGCGGGCGATTGACTGGAACGAGTTTGTCGGCCAGGGAAAAATCAAGCAGGCTTTACGGGTGGCCTTGTCCGCCGCCAAAAAAAGAAAAGAAGCGGTCGAACACATTTTACTCTATGGCCCGCCGGGATTGGGCAAGACCACCTTAGCCCAGCTGATTGCCAAAGAACTAAACGTCAATATCCGTTCGACTTCCGGACCGGCGTTGGAGCGGGCCGGGGATTTGGCCTCGCTGCTGACCAACCTAAACGACGGCGACGTTTTCTTCGTCGACGAGATCCACCGTCTATCTAAAGTCGTCGAAGAAACTTTGTATCCGGCGATGGAGGATTATCACTTGGACATTGTCGTCGGCCAGGGGCCGTCGGCGCGGACTTTAAAACTGGATCTGCCCAAGTTTACTTTGATCGGCGCCACTACCCGGATCGGCCTGATTGCCGGGCCGCTGCGGGACCGATTCGGTATTGTCCACCGCTTAACTTTTTACGAGCCGGAAGACCTGGTGGAGATTCTAATAAACGCCAGCCAGAAGTTAAAAATTAATTTGGGCAAGGACGTGGCTGGAAGTTTGGCCCGCCGGGCTAGAGGGACGCCGCGGATTGCTTTGAAGCTGTTAAAGCGCTGCCGCGACCTGGCCCAGTTAAAAGGCGAGGCGGGGATTTCCCAATCAGTTTTGGACGAGTCACTTCAATTACTGGAAGTGGATGAAATGGGCTTGGACGCTAATGATAGAAGACTGCTTTTGGCCCTAATCGACAAGCATGACGGCGGACCGGTCGGTTTAGAAACTTTGGCGGCGACGATTTCCGAAGAAAAAGAAACGATCGAAGAAGTGATCGAGCCGTATTTATTACAAATCGGTTTTTTAAAGCGTTCTCCCCGAGGCCGGGTGGCGACGGTCAAAGCCTTTGCTCATTTTGGCAAGAAAGCGCCGGTAGCCATCACCCAGCAGAAATTAATATGAGATGTGGAAAGGCGCTCGCTTGCTAAACTCGAGGCCGGAAAAATTATTCAGGAGACGATTACCCTTGCCAAACCCGAAAGCATGAAAAAAATTACTCCATTAAGGCGGCGACGGCGGCACCTTTGATCGGGTCGGCAACTTTAATTAATTGAACTGGTCTTTTGGTGAGCGCTTCGATGGTTGATTTTAATCCGGCATAATAATTCGGGTCGTTTAAGATCACCCCGCCAGTCACCGGAATACTGACGATTTTTTCTTTGATTTTGGTTTGGTTTAACTCGATTACCGCCGCCACGGCCGCCGCCCACATTTGGTAAGAGTTTTGCAAAATAATTTTAGACAGCTTGGTGAGTTGATTTTTTTCCGCCGACGTTAATTTTATTGACTTTAACAAATTAAAGTCGCGGTTAGACAGCTTGGTAACGATTAACGAAGCCGTCTCTTTACCCTCCTGCATAATCGCCTGGGAAATTACCGGTTGTAAACCGGCCTGCAAGCTGGCAAAAGCCAGGTTTTGGTATTGGTACAAACCGGTGGACTGTTTTTCCATCATCGCCCTGGTCGGGTTTTCCATTAAATCGGCATAAATACTGGCAAAAGAATGGGGGACGCCGTTAAAATGACCGGCTTCCAAGTTTCTTAAATGTGGCAGAGTTGGGTGGAGCGAGCACAAATTGGCGCCGGTGCCGATGACCAAGCCGGCCGGAGCGTTTTTGGCACACAAAGCCAAGGCGACAGTATCATTGAGCATGACAAATTTTTTTAAGTGCAGGCCGCGAAGTTGTAAAGCCTTTAAGAAAAACCGGCCCAAGTCTTTACCCAGTAAGCCGGGAATCACCAGAGCCTTAGACAGATAAGTGATGATGCCGGTGATATGACCATTGCTTTTTTTGCTGTCAAAAGCGTGGGAAAAAACAAAGCCGACACGGTCAGCGGTTAACTGTTTAATTAAGGGGGCGGTTTTATCCGCCAGCCAATTGACAAAAGTGTCTACATTGGTATACTCCCGGACAATTTTGACTGAAATAAGCGCGCGGCGCCAGATCAACTGTTGGTTATCATCAACCTCGGCCACTCCGGAGCGAAAATAGGAACCGCCGAAATCCATGACCAAAACCGGCTGGCGAGTGACTAAATTTTTTTGCCAGGGTTTGATTAACGAATCAAACCAGGCAAGTGATTCCGGTTTGCCTTTAGCTGCGGTTAAGCTTTGGCGGATAAACTCGGCTTTAATTGCTAGAAGTTGGTGGTGGGTGAAAGGTTTTAGCTGCCGATATTGTTTCATATTCCCGCCGTGCCCCTCAAGTATACCGCCTGCCAGGGTTGGTAACTAGAGTAAAAAGTTTTTTGGTGGATGATTTCCCCGCTCCTTTCCACTGTCCAATCAAAGGCGGCTTTGGCGCCCCAGGCCTTCCAGTCGATTTGTTTGGTTTGGCCGGCGGGCAGAGTCGGATCGTCGACGTATAAATCCGGCGGCGGCGGGGTTTGCCCCCACAGCCTGAAGTTAGATAAAACGGCTTTGCGGCCGTCGCTGCTGCCGTAGATTTCCACTTTAAGATAATTTTTAGTTAGATCGACTTGGGTTTGAATTAAAATATGCGCCGGAGTGTCGTTTTTGAATTTAAAATCGGTTGAGGGTGAATAAACCGTGGCGTCGACGCCGACCGGTGAGTTTTGTTCATAATAGCCAACGCGGTAGGAATGGGGGTGGCGCTCGATAATTTCCAAGCCGGCATTTAGAGCGGCGCGAAACATGGTGGTTGAGTCCTGGCAAACGCCGCCGCCGTCACCCAAAATTGTCCGGCCGTCTTTGATAATGTAGGCGCTTTGGTAGCCGGTGGCCAGGGAAATATCGCCCACGGCCTGGTTAAAAGAAAACACTTCGCCCGGTGGAACTAGACGTCCGTTTAAGCGGCCGGCGGTTAAGGCGACGTTGTGCTCACGCGAAGCAATCGAGCCATGGAAAGTGGATTCGCCCTTACCGATCAATTCTTTGATGCCTAGATTGTTAACCGATTCGGTAGTGATTTTGGGTGCGGTTTCCACTACGGTTAAAGCCACTATTTGTTCGTTTGTTTCAGCTCCTGCTAACTGCTCCAACCCGGCAACAATTGACTGGATGGTGGCGGCTTGACTGACGGCGCGGCCGGGCAGTGCCGGTTTAAACTCTGTGACTGTCTGGCCGCCAAATTGGAAAATAGCATCTTGAGCCGGGCGGTTAATTTGCTGGGCAATTCTGGCGGCTTGGCTGGCAATTTCCGCCTCGTTCCAGCCGCCCCCCCAGCCGATTAGGTTGACTAACTCCTGATCCTTGATTATCACCACCCGCTCTTCGTGAGTCAGCTTTAGGCTTTTATTTTTGATCGCTTCGGCCGTGGCTTGAGCGGCAATCAGTTCATTGGGGTCAACCGTCACCGTAGTCAGCGTTACCGGCAACTCCACGGGATTAAAATTTAAATTACCAATCTGATTTAAAAGCTGTAAAGTTAACTGTTCCCGGTCAACCAGGCGGCCGTTTTTTCCAGGAATGAGTTTAATCGAACCGTCGGCTTGAAGCTCCAAAGACGGCTCGATTACCGGTTCGGCAACTGTCCGAATAATGGCGTCGACATTTTCAGTCAGTTTGGCTTCATCATAAGTAAACTTTATTGCCAGGGTTTCCGGCTGCCACCAGCGATGCCACTTGTTGGCCATATCAGTGAAAATGCCCTGGCTGCGGCCGAACAAATAAGCGGTTTGGACGGTGGTTTCAACTTGGTAGCTAATGTCTAAACCAGCTAAATCAAGCGGCCAAGACTGACTGCCGAAAGTTAAGTTGAACTCTGGTAAGGCCGGCGGCAGTTGAGCGAAAATGGTTTGCTCGGCAGTTTCCAAACTTAAATTAGAGATTTCCCGGCCGGCGGCAAACACATGGGGGTAAATTTTGTTGTGATAGGCAAGATGGTAAAGCGAGATTAATAGTGATACGGCCAAGGCTAAACCACTCAAGACGATTAAAGCTTTGTTGCTTCGCATATAAGACCTGGTTAAAATAATAACATATATGCCCGATGACCAAATACCGGTAGAACCGCCGTTTCCAATCTCAACCGGATCGCCTCCGCCATCACCCGTCGTAGTTTCTGGCGAAGGCGGCCCGCCTACCACTCTGCCGCCCGGTGAACCCGTTGCCGTAGTCGAGCCGCCGCTCAAGCGTTTTTACCCATTCATCATTGGCTTCGGCGTCATTATTTTACTATTGCTTTTGGTGACCAAAGTGATTTTGCCCATCTTTCAAAAACCAAAAACTCCGGACGTGATTTCGCTGACCTATTGGGGGTTGTGGGAACCGGAAAATATCATGACGCAAGTTATCGATGACTACCGGAAAGACCATCCCAACATTACCATTCAATACGTCCGCCAGTCACCCAAGGATTACCGGGAAAGACTGCAGTCGAGTTTGGCCAAAGGCGAGGGGCCGGACATTTTTAGGTGGCATAATACCTGGCTGCCAATGCTCAAAAATGACCTCACTTCTGTGCCTGAGTCAATTTATTCTGCCAGTGAATTTGACTCCACCTTTTTCCCGATTGCCAAAAAAGACGTTTATATTTCCGGTCAGTATTACGGCATTCCTTTAGAATTTGACGCCCTGGCTTTATATGTCAACGAAGAAATTATGAGTCAAAACCCTGAGGTTAAGGTGCCAACCACTTGGGATAATTTGCGCCAGGCGGCGTTTAAGCTGACTCAGCGCGATGCCCGCGGCCAGGTGACCCGCGGCGGCGTGGCCATGGGTACAACTAACAACGTTGATCACTTTTCCGACATTTTGGGACTAATGATTTTGCAAAATGGCGGCGACCCGGCTAAACCGGACAGCGAAACCGTTACTTCTGCGTTAAAATTTTACGCTTTATTTACTAAACAGGACCGGTCTTGGAGTGAAGATTTGCCGGGTTCGACCTTAGCCTTTGCCACCGGCAAGGCAGCCATGATGCTGGCGCCGTCATGGCGGGCGATTGAGATTAACCAAACCAACCCGAAGTTGAATTTTAAACTTTACCCGGTGCCCCAATTGCCGGGTACCAACGTTGCCTGGGCCAGCTACTGGATCGAAGGTGTCGCCAAAAAATCTGACAAGCAGGAGCAAGCCTGGGAGTTTCTAAAATATTTAAGCTCCCAAGAAGTGTTGACAAAAATGTATCAGCTGGCCGGCCAAACGCGTTTATTCGGCGAACCTTATCCAAAGCAGGAAATGTCCACCCAATTACAAGCCGACCCCTATAGCGGGGCAATCATGACCCAGGCCTTGTCATCCCGGTCTTGGCCGATGGCCGGTCGGACGTTCGACAACGGTCTTAACGATAGGATAATCAAGTATTATCAGGACGCGATTAATGCCTACCTTAATGACCAGGAAGAAAAGCAAATTTTAGAACCCTTAATTGCCGGCGTTACCCAAGTTCTGTCCCAGTACGGTTTAGTCGCTTCCCAATAATGTTCAAAACTATCGCCTACGCGGATATTTTTGACTACCCACTTAAAGCTGATGAACTGCAGCGCTGGCTAATCCAAGGAGACTCCTTTGCGCCAGCGAAGGTGTCTCCTTATTGGATAAAAACAAATCGTTTTTACCACCTTCCCGGCCGATCCAAGATAATTTCCCTCCGTCGTCAGCGCCAGCACTTTAGTCATTTAAAGTGGCCGATTGCCTACCGGGCGGCAAAAATTTTAAGCTTTATTCCTTCGGTAAAACTGGTGGCCGTGACCGGGGCTTTGGCGATGAATAATTCGGATCAAGATGATGACATTGATTTGATGATAATTACCACCAAAAACCGGCTGTGGCTGGTCCGGGCTTTGGCGATGGCTTTATTATTGCCTTGGTTGAGACGGGGTAGAAAAATTAATAACCGACTGTGTTTAAATCTCTGGCTTGACGAAACGACGCTGGCAATTAAACGGCGCAATCTGTATATTGCCCATGAGATCTGTCAAGCTCAGCCGGTGTTTGAGCGTGATCAAACTTATCAAAAATTCATCGCGGCCAATTTATGGTACAAAAATTTCTTACCCAACTGGAAAATTTAGCCTTTAAGTTCCAGTACCGGTACATGAAACCCAAAATAACCCGCGAGCGGGTCGGCCGCCACTATGCCTTTTTCCACCCCCGCCCGACGGGCAAGATTGTCCTTGATGCCTACTCGCGGCGGACGCGGACAATTCTCGTTACCGGTGTCTTTGACATTCTCCACTCCGAGCACAAAAAATTTTTGCGCGCCGCTAAAAACCTGGGCGGCCGTTTATTGGTTGGCGTCGAAACCGATGCCCGCGTGAGGGTTCTTAAGGGTTCTGGCCGACCGGTTAACCCACTGGCTATGCGCCTGCGGCAATTGTGCCAATTAAAGATTGCCGACCAAGTTTTTAGCTTGCCGGAAAAGTTTGCCACCGACCGCGACCGTGCGGCATTAATAAAAAAACTCCGTCCGGATATTCTGGCGGTATCCGCCTCGACTCCTAATTTATCTTCCAAGCGCCTGATTATGAAACGCTTCGGCGGCCGTGTCGTCGTGGTTTTGCCCCACAACCCTAAAGTCTCGACCACCAAGGTGCTAAAATCTAAACATGGATAATTCCCAATTTCTCCGGGACTACCAAGAGCTTCAACATACCATTATGTTTGATAAATTAATCGACTTGGGCTTTAGTCGTGTTGGCTATTGTGAGGGAGATAAATCAGGCTTTTGGAATCAGGCCTTGGTAAACAAATTATTAACCAAGGGCCAGTTAGACTTAATCGAAGCGACTCTAAAAAAACTTGACCGTCCTTCGGCGGTTTATTTTGAAAACAGAGATTCTTTGAAGCCCTTGGTTGAATTTTTAATAAAAAATAACTACAGGCACTACTTTGAAGATTGCTGGTTATTCCACCCCGGGGTGGAAATTAACACTGACCGGTTCGGGCAGGTTAAGAAAGTTTCCACAGAGAGAGAGTTAAATATTTTTCTAAAAACCTTTGATGCCTGCTTCCAAAAAAACGACCCGCAAAATCCTTACGGGGAGTTGGGCGATTATTTGAAGGTAGCCGAAAAAGTTTGGCATCGGCACCAGAAAACTAACAGAATTGAATATTTTACGGTTTATTCCGGTGACGAACCGGTGGGTGTGTCAACTCTAGTTAATTTTAAGCAGATTGGATATATCTCCAATGTGGGTTCTTTAAAGAAAGTTAGGGGTCAAGGCTTTGGTAAACTAGCTACGCTTTACTGTGTGGGATTGTCTAAAAAAAGAGGCAATCACGATCATTGTTTGGCGACAGAAGATGGAACTTATCCGCACGAATTTTATCAGCGCATCGGTTTTGTCAAAAAGTTTTCCGCCGCTTGTTATTTAAAAGAAAAAATTACTTTATGAACCAAAAGTTAGACACACAAATTAAGGGTAAAGCGTACGAACAATATCACGCCAGCTTTGGCGGGACGTATATTCGCGACGCGGTCTTTGGGGCCAATGACGGGATCGTGACCACGTTTGCGGTCGTCGCCGGAGTCGCCGGGGCGAATTTGCCTTTGTCGACAGTTTTGATTTTGGGCTTTGCCAATCTGCTAGCCGACGGTTTGGCCATGGGCCTAGGCAATTATCTAGGTATCAAATCGGAAGTGGACTATATCCGCCGGGAGCGGCGCCTGGAAGGTTGGGAAACGGTGCATGCTCCGGATTTGGAAAGAAAAGAAATCGAGGCAATTTATCAGCGCAAGGGTTTTAAAGGCAAAGAACTGCAGCGGGTAGTGGAGGTGATTACCGGCAATAAAAAAGTTTGGGTGGATACGATGATGACTGAAGAACTGGGTTTGCCGACGGAAAAATCCGAGCATCCGGTCAAAAACGGCGTCGCCACGTTTATCTCTTTTGCCCTGGCAGGATTGAACCCGCTTCTGCCTTATATTTTCGGTATTCCCGATGCTTTTAACGTTTCAATTATAGTGACCGGGTTAACTTTATTTCTGGTCGGCAGTTTGCGCTCCTTGATTACCAAAAAGCCCTGGTTTGTTGCCGGCCTGGAAATGTTGCTGGTCGGCACCGTGGCCGCCGCCGCGGCTTATTTTACCGGCGATTTCATTAAGCGATTAATTTAACCCTTGACAAAAAGCCTTTAGTTTTTTAAACTAGCACTTACAAGCATTGAGTGATAAGTAAAAATTAGGAGGATTTAACTATGGCGGATCTCAAAGATCTTAAGAAAAAACTCCAGCCAGCCGCTGGATATTTGTTAGTCGAACCGGTAGCGGCGCAAAAGAAAACCGCGGCCGGTATTTATTTGCCTGATTCTCACGACGAGAAACCGCAACAGGCCAAAGTGGTGGCGGTTGGGGCTGACGAAATCACCGACTCCGGCACAAAACGCCCCTCCCCTTGCAAAGTTGGCGATACAATTATCTATAAAAAATGGGGCGGCAACGAAGTGAAATTGGGCATCACCGACAAAGACGAAGTTTTATTTATTGAATTTAAAGACGTTCTGGCGATCGTCAAATAAAAGGAGTATTACATGGCAAAACAATTAATTTTTTCTGAAGAAGCCCGGCAAAAACTCTTGCGCGGGATTAATATTTTGGCCAAAGCGGTAGTGACGACACTCGGCCCCAAAGGCCGGAATGTGGCTTTGGACAAAAAGTGGGGCGCGCCGAACATTGTCCATGACGGCGTCACTGTCGCCAAAGAAATCGAACTCGAGGACCCGTTTGAGAACATGGGTGCTCAGCTGATTAAAGAAGCGGCCTCAAAGACCAACGACGTCGCCGGCGACGGGACGACCACTTCGACACTATTAGCTCAGGCGATCGTTAGTAAAGGTTTGAAAAACATTACTGCCGGGGCTAATCCGATGCTGGTGAAAAAAGGTATCGATAAGGGCGTTGAAGCGGTAGTCGCCGAGATTAAAAGAATGAGCAAGCCATTGAAGACTGACGAGGAAATCGCTCAAGTAGCGACCATTTCCGCTTCGGATGCTAAAGTCGGCGACAAAATTGCCGAGGCCCTAAAACTGGTTGGCCGCGACGGCGTCGTCGAAGTCGAGGAATCCAAGGGTTTTGAGATGTCGATCGATCACAAAGAAGGGATGGAGTTTGACAACGGCTTTGTCTCCGCCTACTTTGTCACCAACCCGGATAAAATGGAGTCGGAGATCGAGAATCCGGTGATTTTGATTACCGAACAGAAAATCTCGGCCATCGCCGATCTCTTGCCGTTTTTAGAGGGTGCGGTCAAAGTTACCAAAAACATCGTTATTATTGCCGACGAAATCGACGGCGAAGCTTTAGCGACCTTAGTGGTTAACAAGCTGCGCGGCGCTTTCAATTTGCTGGCGGTTAAAGCCCCGGGCTTTGGCGACCGGCGTAAGGCGATGCTCCAGGATATTGCCATTTTAACCGGCGGCACGCTCATTTCCGAAGATACCGGTCGAAAACTGGACTCGGTGACCGTTGAAGACTGCGGCCGGGCGGAAAAAGTCTGGGCGAACAAGGATAACTGCCGGATCATCGGCGGCAAAGGCAATAAAACCGCCATCCAGGGCAGAATTTTATCGCTCAAAAAAGAGATTGAAGTCACCGACTCGGATTTTGACAAAGAGAAACTGCAGGAAAGATTAGCCAAATTGGCCGGGGGCGTGGCGGTGATTAACGTCGGCGCCGCGACCGAGATCGAGCTCAAAGAGACTCAGGAACGGGTCAAGGACGCGGTTGGAGCCACCAAAGCGGCGGTCGAAGAGGGCATTGTCCCCGGCGGCGGCGTCACTTTGCTGCGGGCGGCCAAGGCTTTAAACAGTGTCAAAACCGACAACGAAGATGAAACTATCGGCGTCGAGATTTTACGTTTTGCCCTGACTCAGCCGGTCAGACTGTTGGCGGAAAACTCCGGCGCTGAAGCCGGTTGGGTGGTCAAAAAAGTCGAAGCCGGCACGGCCGACTTTGGTTTTAACGCCCTGACGATGGAGTTTGGCTCGATGCTCAAACAAGGGATTTTAGATCCGGCCAAAGTGACCCGGACGGCGTTGCAAAATGCCGCCTCGGTTGCCGGCATGATCTTAACGACCGAGTGTTTGATTTGCGATTTACCGGAAAAAGAAAAAGACGCCATGCCCGGTGGTAGTATGCCCGGCGGCATGGGCGGTATGGGAATGTAACGTATTCGTCACCCTGAGCGCAGTCGAATGGGTTGAGGGGTGATTAAATAGAAATTCTAAACCCCGGCAGAAGCCGGGGTTTTTGGTATCTAATTACTAAATTAGTAGAAATTAGTAGACAATTAGTAATTAAGGTGATATACTAATTACTAAATTAGTAGAAATTAGTAGACAATTAGTAATATGTTTTCCCATCCACCAGATTGGAGAAAAAGACTCCAACCAGACTTTTTACAAAAAGCTTTTAAATCGGAAGCCCTGAATGACTTGATTAAACAGGCCGAGAAGAAATATGTAGATTGGAATACTTTTAAGCATTATCAAATACCTAAAGATTTTATCCCTGAAACAGCCTGGGCGTATTTAAAATTTAATCGTTTTTCTAACAGAGAAAGAACTCCGGTTAAATCAACAGCCAACGACAGTTTTACATATATTATTACCAAAACAATGTATAAACGCCTTAGTTTTATTGATTCCAATACCAGTGGGTTTCTTGGTTCAGATGTTGAAAAACCGACAGAAATTCAGAAGAATAAATTAATTATCAGTGGCTTAACTGAAGAGGCGATTGCTTCAAGCCAGATTGAGGGCGCCAATACTTCAAGAAAAGTGGCTAAAAAAATGCTGCTTTCAAAAAGAAAAGCCAGAAATAAAGACGAACAGATGATTATTAATAATTACCAGGTGATGCAGAGGTTATTGGATTGGAAAGACTTCCCTTTAAGTTTAAATATGCTGCAAGATATACAAAAAAATATAACTGCCGACACTCTTGAAGATAAAAACGACGAAGCCAGGTTAAGAACGGACAAGGATAATATTGGTGTGGTTAACAGACTAACAGGAGAGGTAGTTTTTACCCCGCCGAAACAGTCAGTGGTCTTGCAGGAACTTGAAAGATTGGTTGAATACGCCAACCAAAAAGAAACGGACGATGGCTATGTCCACCCGGTCATTAAGGCTAGTATTCTTCATTTCTGGTTGGCATATTTACATCCATTTGTTGACGGAAACGGCAGAACAGCCAGGGCAATATTCTATTGGTATTTATTAAAAAATAATTATTGGGTGTTTCAATATTTATCTGTTTCAAGAATAATCAAAAAATCAAAAAAGCAATACGATGATTCCTTTTTATTTACCGAAACCGACGATGATGACATGACATATTTTCTGTTTTATAAATTAAAAGCAATTGTTTTATCGATCAAGGATTTTACTGAGCATTATAAAAATAAAATTCAAAACGAAAAAAATATTGAGAACCTGTCAACTCGATTGACAGGATTTAATCAGAGACAGATAAGTTTATTACAGTATTGCTATATGAACCCAAGTACTACAATTGATATTTTAACTCACCAGTCCAAACATCGAGTTGCTTATCAGACTGCCAGAACAGACATTCTTAATTTAGTTAAAAAAGGCCATTTTAGTTTAATGAGAAAAGGGCTCAAGTTTATTTTTGTACCTTCTCCCGGCAAAATTAAACAGCTGTTTAAATAAAAAACTTCAACCATAAAGTATAAAGCGTCGCTTTATACTTTATGGTTTATAATCTGGGTAATGACGGATCAGGAAATTTTTGAGTATTTATTTGAGATTGCCAAAACGTCTAAAGATCAAGAGGGGGTGGTTGCCGCCTGTTTAGTTAAAGATGGTCGAATTTTTGCCGGCTCGCCCAGCGCCGACGACAGTATTTGCCATGCCGAAGACCTAGTGATTCAGAAAGCGCAGAAACAGGGAATTATTTTAGATGAAGACGTAGTTCTTTATACGACGCTCGAACCCTGTTCTACCCGGGATGAAAACGTGGCCGACTGTACCTCGATTATTCTAAAAGCCGACATTAAAACCATTGTTTATGCCGCGCAAGACCCGGAATATAGCCAGGAAGCCAAACAAAGACTGGAAAAAGCCGGAGTGAAATATTTACAAGTTAAAAATTCGGCAATTATTAGGCAGGCAATCGATTTGTTTAACTCGACCAGTAATAAACCGTTTCTTGATTGGCAACTGCCGCGGCAAAAAAAGTTATAATAGCCATTATGACACCAAATTTGTTGTTTTTGACTTGTGCCAATCAGGAAGAAGCGGACAAAATTGCCAAAGCCTTGTTAGAAAAACGCCTGGTGGTTTGTGTCAAAAAGACGCCGGTTAACTCGGATTTTCTCTGGCAGGGAAAGATCGACCACTCCAGCGAGATTTTGTTGGTAATGGATTCTAAAGAGGAGTTATTTGAACAAGTTGAGCAAGAGGTCAAGCGACTGCATAGTTACGACACGCCGAATTTAGTTTCTGTTTTAGTTTCGAAATCATCTTCAGGGATAGCCGAGTGGCTGGGGCAGGAACTGAAAAAATAAATGCCTAAAACTGATTATCAATATAAATTTGCGTTTTTATTTGACCAATTGACGCCTCTATATGATTTGGTGAGGGTTTTAGGTATCCGAAACCGGCTGCAACAGCGGCTTTGGCCGCTGATTAACATTAAAACCGGGAGCCGGGTTTTAGACGTTGGTTGCGGCACTGGCGACGACCTGGTTTATTTGGCCACCCATTTTGACCGGTTGAACTTAACCGGCGTTGACGGCGACCCCAAAGTTTTGGCGATTGCTAAAAATAAATCCAAAAAACGCGGTTTGGCGGTTAAATTCCGGGCGAGTTTGGCGGAAGCCCTGCCGTTTACCTCCAATTCATTCGACGTGGCTTGGTCGAGCCTGATGGTGCATCACTTGCCGACTAAATATAAATTATTGGCGCTTCAGGAAATGAGACGGGTGTTAAAACCGGGCGGGCAGTTATACTTGGTGGAGTTTGGCCAAATCAGCCGTTGGCTGAGGTGGCTTTACTGGTGGCAGATCCGGCTCGAGCCGGTCGGCGACCACTTTACCGGTAAGTTACCCGGATATATTCGTCAGGCCGGGTTTAAACAACTGATAGAAACAGGGTTGCTGTTTCATGTTTTCCTGTTTCAGGCGAGAAAGTAGCCTCGGTGGTAAAATACGCCCATATGATTAAACCGGCCGAAGTGATTGTGTTGCAACCGGGCTATGCCGTCTGGCAAAAACGGCTTAAGGCGCAAAAAGCCGACGGGACAATTAGCTTGATTAAGTCGAGCCAGAATATCGTGGTGGATACCGGATTGCCCAAAGATAAACAGGTGATTCTAAAAAAACTCAAAGCTAACGGTTTAACTCCGGAAAAAATTGACTATGTCATCTGTACCCACGGCGACGCCGACCATATTAGCAATAACAACTTGTTTTCAAAAGCGGTGTTGATTGTCGGTTTTGATATTTATAACGGGGATATTGCCAGTTTTTTCCAGAAGAATTTCAAGATCGATGACAACGTGACCGTGACGGCCATGACTGGACATGACGAACGGAGTATCGGGGTGTTGGTTAAAACCGCCAAAGGCTTGGTAGCGATCACCGGCGATTTGTTTGAGTACGAGTATGATTGGAAAACAGCCAGGGAATGGATTGCTTTTTCCAAGCAACCCAAAAGCCATATTCGTAACCGGGCCAAAGTTTGGGAATTGGCCGACTATATTGTTCCCGGCCATGGCCCGATGTTTAAGGTCGATAAAACCGTCAATATTCTCGAGAAAGAGATGAAACAACTCAAGGAATTGTTACAGCGGACGGTCAATGTTTACGGCGACGTCCGGCTTTAAAACGAGAATAAGTCGATCAGACGAGCCAAGATCGCTTTTTCAGTACGAACCACCTCGCCGGTTTCCGCTGAAACTTTGACCCTGGACTTAATTTTTACGGACAGCAGGCCCAAAAGTTTTTGGTCCGATTCGCCGGCGACTTCATAAGTCGGCACGCCGTCTTCTTCGGTTAACTCCAGTTCCGTCTCGTTTTCCGGTTCCAACCGGTCGATTACGTCATTGGCTAGCAAATTGGCAATCGCCTGATCCGGTAAAACCGTGACCCGTTTGACGCCGTTGGGCGTGGTGACGATTAATTCGTTGGTATTAAGATCCACGGATAGGAGGAAATTGGTCCTGGCCCGGACCCGGTTACGGCTAAAGGTCATTTCCCGGTCACTACTGCCGGTGGCGACCCTAATTTTATCGTCATGCCGATCCTCGATTTCGATTGCGTCATCTTCACCCAGCTCGGTTCTTTCCCCGTCTTCGGTTTCCGCCTCGAGTTTTAAGATGCCTGTTTCGGACTTGAGCTTGAGTTTAAATTTTTCTCTTTCTGTTTCCGTCTTCTCTTCTGCGCCAGTCAAAGACCTAATTTCGGTCTTGGCTTTGACCCAGGCGTTACGAGCGGCGTCAAAATATTCGACCTCTCTTTTTGGCTCTTGGTTTTGTTCCTGGTTTTCGGTTCTGGTTTCTTTTGTTTCCTCTTTTTTGGCTTCATCTTCGTCACCTAAAACATTGCTGTCAGCCTCGTATACCAGCCAGCCCAAACTGTTAACGTACCAACCGGCATTTGCCGGTTTAACCGTGCCGGCCAAGGCCAACACGACAATTATTATTATGGTTAACCAAGAAAGAGTTTTTTTGGTCATATGTAATATAATGTCGTTAATGCTAAAGCTTGTCAAATATCAGCAGTATATTTTAGGGATTTTGGCGTCGGTGGCGCTGTTTTTGCTTGGCCTGGCAATCTTGGGGATTTCGCTGTGGAGTGCTAACCAGGATGCCGTCGGCATCAAAGTGATTTTCTAAAAAGCAATGGATGAGTTATTTTCCCTGGGCGATACGGTAGTCAGGCGAGGCAAAAGCCGGCAAAATTGTGGCAGGGTCGATCGCCCGGCCGTTTTGGTAGATCTCGAGGTGAAGATGGGGGCCAGTGGTCCAGCCGGTCATACCGACCGTACCCAAGACCTGGTCTTTAGTGAGCTGTTCGCCCTCAATGACCCGGACTTCTTTCATATGGGCATAACGGGATTGTAAGCCATTGCCGTGGTCAATCACGACGGTATTACCCCAGCCGAGGCGGCCCAGGCTCACCTCAGAGACGACTCCGTCGGCGATCGGCTCGATCGGGGTGCCCACCGGGTCAAGAATATCAATACCCCGGTGCCAACCGTGAAAACCCTGAGCCAGGCGGCCGTCAAGAGGTTTGTCCAGAGTTGTCTGGGTAATTAGCTGCTGGCTCCCTGGTTGGCTGATCAGGGCCACCTCTGTTGCCTGAGTTTCACTGGCCAGGAGGGTAGACAGCAGGCCAAAACCCATCACCAACAGAGTCAGAGAGGCACTAATGGCCTTGCGAGCCAGTTTGTGCTCAAAGGTGTGACGGAAGAATTTAGAAACATGGTTGCTGCGGACTCGTTTAACCATAAAAAAATCCTCCTGGCTACATTGTTTGGAGGACAACCTATAATATATCACAAACCCAGCTAAAGTCAAGCCCAATGGGTTATAATTATTTGTGTTGAAAATCCGGGATGAAGGCATCATTTTAAAGCCGACCAAGTTGAGTTTTGAAAACAAAGCGGTGTTTAACCCTGCCTGTATTGAGGTTGACGGTATCACCCACATGTTTTATCGGGCGGTTAATCAACAGGATATTTCTTCGATTGGTTACTGCCAGCTTAAAAACAACCAGGTGGTTATGAGATTAACTCAGCCAATTCTGGCTCCCGAGTTTGATTATGAAACCAAAGGCGTGGAAGACCCCCGGATTACTTGGCTAGATGGCACTTACTATCTTTTCTATACTGCCCATGATGGCCTGAATGCCCGTATTGCCTATGCTACCAGCCAAGACCTGTTGGCCTTTAAAAAACATGGCTTGATCTCACCTTCCATTACTTACGATAAGGCCGAGGATATTTTTCGCTCTTCAGCCGTTAAGGAAAGATACCGTATGTTTGAAATGTTTTACAAAGAAAGAAAAGGCAAAAACGTCTTGCTTTTTGAAAAAGACGCCAGCCTTTTCCCTCAGAAATTCAATCACAAATTCGTTCTCCTGCACCGGATTTTACCTGGAATTCAGCTGATTTATTTTAAAAACTTTACCGACCTGACCGATTCGTATTGGCGTCATTACCTAGCCCACTTAGGCGACAATGTTGTTTTAGATCCGTTTTATTGGTACGAAAGCCGGAATGTCGGCGGCGGCGGCCCACCCATTAAAACTAAAGCCGGTTGGCTGATTATCTATCACGCGGTCGAAGATACCCCCTTAGGAAAAATCTATCACGCCGCGGCCGCACTTCTCGATCTTGCCAATCCCTTAAAAGTTATCGGTCGGTTAAAAGAACCATTATTTTCTCCTAAAACTGCCTGGGAAAAACACGGCGTCGTTGATAACGTAGTTTTCCCTACCGGGGCCATTGTTAAAAACGATCGGTTATATATTTATTACGGCGCCGCCGATGCCTGTATTGGCGCCAAATCAGTTGAGCTTGATTCTCTCCTGACTGCGATAAAGCAATCATGATCAAGAATCTAGCCAAAGCTCTTTCTAATAGAGTCAGGTCCACCCGGGTTATTTATGTCTCCTCTTATATTCCCCGGCAGTGCGGTATTGCCTCTTATACTAAAAACCTGACCAATGCCGTTAATCTTTTAAACCCTTATCACTTAGCCGAAATTATCGCTGTCAACAGAGAGAAAGAAAGCCTAAATTATCCTGAAGAGGTTAAGTTGGTATTAAATGATCAGAAACAGGCCGATTATTCCAAGACGGCAGAGTGGATTAATCATTCCGGAGCAGATTTAGTGTCGCTTCAGCATGAGTTTGGTCTTTTCGGCGGCCAAAGCGGCGACTATATACTGCCATTTATTGAGGCGTTAACTTTACCATTGGTGACTACGATTCACAGTTTGCCCGACGAGCCTCGGTCTTCCCATGCTTTGATGTTGAGCCAGATCATTGCCAAATCTCAAGCAGTTACGGTCATGATCAATCAAAGCCGGCAAAAATTAGTTAAAGATTATGGCATCCCGACTCAAAAAATTGTGGTGATTCCTCACGGCATTCCGGATTTAACTTACGACGTCACCGATAAGTATAAACGAAAAAAGAAATTGGCCAACAGATTAATTTTGGGTAACATCAATCTGATTACTCAAAGCAAGGGAATCGAATACTCTTTAAAGGCGGTGTCCATTATTAAAAAATATATTCCTCAGGTTTTATACCTGGTGATCGGTAAAACCCATCCCGTTATTTTTCAGCGTGAGGGTGAGATTTACCGCCAATCGCTTAAAAAAATAATTAAGCAATTAGACATTAAGGCTAATGTTAAATTTATCAATCAGTACCTTTCGCTTGATGAGTTAATTTTATGGTTGAGAGCGATCGATATTTATGTCACACCTTATTTATCGCCTCAGCAATCGGCGTCGGGGGCATTAAGTTATGCGCTTGGTGTCGGCAAATTTTGCGTTTCCACGCCTTATCTTTATGCCAAAGAAGTTCTGTCTCATAATCGGGGAGCTTTAGTCCCGTTTCGAAATTCTCAGGTAATGGCCCAAAAGATAATTTATTATTGGCAAAACCCAAAACAAAGGCAGGTAATCGAGAAAAACGCCTATAGTTACGGTCGGTTAATGACTTGGCCCAACGTGGCTCTGCGGTATTTTAATCTGTTTAAGCTGGTAATCAAGCAAGGGGTATAATTTACCTATATGCGCATCGGTCTTAACGGTTATTATTTAACCACACCAAGTTCTGGCATTGGCCAATATTCCTATAACCTGCTTCATGCTTTAGCGGAAATTGATCATAAAAATACTTATTATATTTTTTGTCCGCAACCAATCGCTTGGGACTTACCGGAAAACTTCAAACTAAAAGTAATTTACCCGATGCCGTTTTTTAAGGGGAGTTTTTTAAACCGTTTTTACTGGGAGGAGTATCAATTGGCCCAGGAGATAAAAGAATTTAAGATTGATGTTTTTCATGGTTTGTATCAATCGTTGCCGCGCGGCTCGGAAAAAATCGCTAATGTGGTGACCATTCATGATGCCATTCCTTGGCGGTTTATCTTTGAAAGAAAACAATTAAGCTATCGTTGGTACTCGGATTTTCGCAAGAAAAAAGTCACTCAGCGGGCTAAAAAAATTATCACCATTTCCGAAACCAGCAAACTTGATTTTGCCTCGGTTTATAAGATTAAACCGGAGACGATTGAAGTTACCTATGAAAGCGTTAATCCAATTTTTTTAGCCAAACCGAAACCGATAGCAATCACTGATTTTAAGAAAAAATACCAGATCAATAAAGATTTTATTCTTTATGTCGGCGGCTTGAAAAGACATAAAAATCTAAGGATGCTGATTAAGTCTTTTACCATCTTAGTTAATGAATATAACTTCCCGGGCGATCTTTATATCTTGGGATCAATCAGAAAAACCATGGCAATTTCTTCTTATATTTACTACCGGGAAAAGGACTTACACCGTTATGCCGAACTTAAAAAAATTGCCGATCGGGTAAAATTTGTCGGTTTCGTGTCTCAGGAGGAAATGGCGCTTTTCTTTCATTTAGCCAAGGGTTTTGTCTCGATTTCTCTTTATGAAGGCTTTGGTTTACCGGCGCTTGAAGCCATGACTGCTGGTTGCCCGGCAGTTTTGTCTCATTTGGGCGCTTATCCGGAAATTGCTCAAGACGCCGCTTTATTTGTTTATCCTTATGGTCCGCACCGGATTGCCGAAGCCTTAAATCAGGTAATGACCAATACTCAAACGCGCGAGACAGTGATCAAACATGGTATCAAGCGAGCTCAGTTTTTTGACCGGAAAAAAATTGCCAAAAGAATGTTGGAGATTTATCAGGAAGTTTATGATGATTATCAGGTTAATTATCAACCTTGAGGCCTAGGTCGGAATCGAACCGACGCATAGCTGTTTTGCAGACAGCCGCGTTTCCTCTTCGCCACTAGGCCGCTTCTGGCCTATTTTAGCATTTTTTGCTAGAATAGGGCCGGTTATGAAAAAACTGTGGCCAATTGTTTTAGTCGCCGTTGTCGTCGGCCTGATCTTTTTAGGCAGGAACTTGCTGGCCGGCAGGAAAAAAGCGGCTCTGTCTGTCAACACCAGCCCCAGGGCAACGGTGTTTCTTGACGGCGAACACCTCGGTTCCACCCCTTATTACAACGAAGCTTTAAAAGCCGGGGAGTTTGTTTTAAAGATCGTCCCCGAGTCGACCGGCCAGGCATTGACGCCTTGGGAAGGCCGGGTGAGTTTGAGCCCGGGAATCCTGACCGTGGTCAACCGGGAGCTGGGTTTGACCCAAGACGACTCCTCCGGCGAGATTTTATCGTTTGAACCCCTGGCCGATAAAAACGCGATTTCGATCTCGGTGGTGACGACTCCGGACGGAGCGGTGGTTAATTTGGACGGCGAACCGCGCGGCTTTGCCCCGCTAACCTTGGACAATATTACCGAAGGCGACCACATTTTATTGGTGACTTCGCCCGGCTTTAAGGAGAGAACGATTAAGGCCAAAACCGTTAAAGGCCACAAATTGATCGCTTCGGTCCAGCTGGGCCGGGAAACCGCCCCGCCGCCGGCAGAAGAGCCGACTGACGAGGAAGTTACAGCCAGCCCGTCGCCGTCGCCGAAGCCGACGGTTTCACCAAAACCGACCGCCAGCCCGACCGGGTCACCCAAACCAACAGCTTCCCCAAAACCCAGCGGCAGCCCGAAAGCCGCCGCCAGCCCCCTGCCTCGGCCTTACGTCCAAATAAAGTCTGATACAGGTTGGGTGAGAGTGAGAACCGGGCCGGGCCCAAGCTATGAAGTTATAAAAGTCGGGGACGATGAAGTGAAAGTTTATGAACCTAATCAATTTCCTCTTTTAGATGAAGATAATGGTTGGTATAAGATTACCTACGAAACCGGCAAGAGTGGTTGGATTTCCGGGAAATACGCCGAGAAGTTTGAGTAACACTTAATTAGCCGATCGCTTAATTGGCTGTTACGATTAAAGTAGTTTAACGAGATTTTTTTAAAAGACTTTCAAAAAAATTTATATCTACAAGAGCAATTGTTGGTTTGTTTCTTCTGGTGATTACATAAAACTTTGTCAAGTACTAATTATCCCAAGCCGTAAAGAATCACCACAACGAGTAAGGTCCAGAGACTAACGGTAATCAGCATTGGTTTGTCAGAAGTTAAGATCTCCGCTGGGGATTCGCCTTGGTTTTTCTCATAAATTAAATGTAAATAGCGCATCACGCCGTAAATTACCAGGGGGATGGTGAGCATCAGCCATTTTTCCGAATGAAAGGTGCTGGGCAGAATCGACAGCAGAGTTAAGGCCTTGCCGGTAAAAGTAAACGCCGGGAACATGAAAGTAAACAAAGCGTAAGTCAGCCAGGTAGTGTTGGCAAACATGGCGGTATAAACGTCTAAAAGCTTTTCCGGGTAACGGCCCAAAACCTGGCGGCTGGCGTTTTCCCCCTGGAGTAGAGTCAACTCGCTCCGGCGTTTGCCGATGGCCAGAAACAGGGCAAAGGAAATGATGCACAAAAGCAGCCAGACATTGAGGTGGGCGCCGATGACCGCGCCGCCGGCATACACCCGGATGATAAACCCAAAAGCAATGGTGATGACGTCGATAATCGGCTGTTTCTTGAGCCAAAAGGTATAGATAAATTGGAGTAATAAATAACCGATCATGCCTAAAAACAGGAAAAATGACAGCCCCCAGCCCAAAAACAAACTGATAAAAAAACCGGTTAAGCTGGCAAATAAAGCCAGGGGTAGCTGTAGCCGCCCAGAAGCCAAAGGCCGTCTTTTTTTAAACGGGTGTTTTTTGTCGGACTCGAAATCAATGATATCGTTGAAAATGTAAACCGAGCCGGTCAAAAGCGAGAAAATAATAAAGGCGGCGACAGTGGTCCAAAATTTGGCCGGGGAAAACAGCCAGCCGGAAAAGATTAACCCGGTAAACAGGCTTAAGTTTTTTAAGCTTTGCCGCGGCCGGGCGGCTTTGAATAAAAGGACCAATGGTTTAACCATAGTAGACTGGCTCCAATGATAACCCCTAAAAGGACCAGTGTATAGAGTTTCTGCCGGCTGTTTAGATTTAGCGCCAGCAGGCCCAGGATGGCGGAAACAAACCAGTAAAAGACGGCAGTCCGGCGTTTACCCCAGCCCAAATCCATGAGTTTATGGTGTAAATGCCCCCGGTCGCCCCAAACCGGCGAGCGGCCTTTAGTCAGCCGGCGACCAACGGTGTAAACCGCGTCGATTAAAGGTACTCCCAGAACCAAGATAGCCGTGGCCAGTTTGGCCCCGGATAAGATGGCCAGGACTGCCAGAAAATAGCCGGCCAGAGAGCCGCCGCCGTAGCCGGGCATGATTTTCTGCGGGTAAAAATTGTAGGGTAAAAATCCCAAATAGGCCCCGGCCAGAATAAAGGCCAGGATAATTACCGGCCATTGGGTGACGTCGTCGACAAACCGTAAACTCAAAATGCCGATGATGACTGCCGAAACGACAACGATCCCCGGAAGTTGACCATCTAAGCCCTTGGCCCAATTGACAAAATTCATCGTCGCCACGATCCAAACCAGGGCCAGCAAATCAGCCCAAATCCAGATCGTCCTCAATTTGCCAAAAATAAAGACGGGAATTTGCGGTTGGGATAAGTTGATGACCGTGCCCGGAGATAAAGGATTAGAAACATAAGCGACGCCGATGCCCGATAAAACCACAATGCCGGCACTGCCAAAACCCAAAGCCAAGCGCAAATAGGGATTTAAATTATAAACGTCATCCAGCCAGCCGGTAATCATTAACATCAAGCCGCCCAGCAAGATTCCCAGCAAGTGTTTATCCAGCGGTAAAAAAGCCACAGCGGTAATGGCAATGGCCGAAAAGATCGCCAAACCGCCACCGCGCGGCACCGGATATTGGTGAATCACTTTGGGATGAGTTTGTTTAGCCGGATCGTCGAGCCAGCGTTTTTGCCGGTACAGCTTAATTACCAGCGGCGTGATAATAAGAGCCAGGATTAAACTGATAACTCCCGGAATATATAGATCGAGCCCATTCATATTAAATCACCAGCAAGATAATTCTTGCCAAAGTGGTGAGGCTCATAATGGCGCTAATCGCCCCGATCCAAGAGAGCAGTTGTGACCAGAGCCGATTCTCGACTCCGGTTTTGGCCGCCAAACGGATGGAAATTAACTCGGTAACAAGAGCAATTACCGGTAAAACCCAAAGCCACCAACTATTGACCAGCTGGGCTTGGCCGTAAGCCCGGCTGTAAAGCAGCGGCGTCTCCGGCGGCAAGCGGTGCCAGACTAAAGCGAGGATAATCAGCTGGAAGCCGATCGACAAAAAAGCTAACCGTAACCCCAGTTTGGCAACCGGGTCTAAAGACAATTCATCAATTTCGCGCCTTAAAGAATAGAAACTGACTTTGGCCGGTTTCATCAGTTGGCTCCGTCTAAGCGGCGGTAAATTTGCGCCTGGTCAATAGTGGCAGCCAGAACATAATCGGTGGCTAAGCGGGCCTTAAGCTCAGGGAAATTCCGGGTTTCATAGGCCATGACGGCGACCAGTTTTGGCCGGTGTTTGTCCCAGGAATTGATAGTGGTAGAAAAACCGTCAAAATCAACAATGTGATAAGCCACGGTATAGCGGCCGACCGGTAGGCGTCGGGAAAGAGCGTAAACATAAGGCTCGTCGCCCCAGATAAAAATCGGCTCGTCCGCGGGCGTGGTTTGCCGGATGTAGGCGGCCAACTGGTAAGTTTGGGGCACGCGGTTATCAAACCAGCGCCAATAATCTGTCTGACTTTTTTGTTTGGTTAAATAAGCGAAGAAGTTTTGATAGTAACTGATAACCGGGTACTGCCAAAAGCGGACTTGATAGTAAGCCGCTCCCGCCATCAAGGCGGCGCCCAAAATCACTATTTTTAAAAGCCGGCGCCGGCCAAACAGGAAGAAAGTGACTAAAATTGCCAGGGGGACGGCCGGTTGAATTAAATAATGCGGGTAGGGCCGCTCGGACAGAAGCGCTCCAAACATTGCCCAGATAAACCAGAGGACAATCAGGCTAGCGGTATTCGCCAGGCGCCGCCGCCGGCTAACAAAGTAAAAAATTAACGAAACTACCGCGATGGTAACCAGTCTGATAAATAAGCCATTTTGGTTGTCTCCCCAGCTGTTTAAATAGCCGATGTTTTGCATCAGGGCGGAGCGGACATAAGGCGTAAACGCTCCCTGATAAGCATAGTAGGCGATAGACAAAATTACCGGTATGATAAAACCAACACCATAGATAAATAAATTTTTTAAACGTTCTCTTTGCCAAAAAAACAACCAAAGTCCTAAGGCCAAAAAATCAAACGCCGCCGGAACTTTAAATAAAGATCCAAGGCTGAACAAGATGCCGATTAAACCCCAATTAGGTTTGGGTTTAAAGACCAAAAACATTGCCAAGGTTACCGGTAGAACGATAAAAATCTCGGCGTTGCTGACATTGCCCTCAAACACCGTGGTCAAGACAATCAGCAGCAGAGTCGCCAGAGCCCAGGCTTTGGGAGTTTTAGGCAGCAATTTTTGCATCAGCCGGTAAAAGATGGCCACGGCCGCCCCAAACCATAAGGTGAGCAGCAGCCGAAACCAAAAAACCGTACCGGTGAAAGCCGCCAAAAGATAAAGCAGCGGCGGCTTATTGTCGTGAATGTCCCGGTACCAGACCAGGCCTTTTTTGAACGCCAGGCCCAAAGTTAAATAAATCCCCTCGTCACCGTACCAATAAGGTTCAAATAATGACGGCAGGCGCAAAATAATGGCCAGTAGTAAAATTAAAATTAAAGCCTCGTGGCGTTTGATCCAATTAAGCATAAGTTTATTTTACTACGTTCAGTTTACATGAACGTAGTTACACTTTTTCCGTCACCCGGTATTCCATGTACCGGCCCAGGAGTAAGCGGGTGTGGGCGTCCAGGCCGGGCAGGGCGGTAAAGAAAAAGCCGATGATTGGTAAAAAGACGAATTCAAACGGGGACAGCAGACGCTTGAACCGGCTGGTGCCCTCGGGCGCTTTGGGTTTTTGCTGCCAGTCGACAAAAATTATCGCTGCCAGGGCGAGTAAAGACAAGGTCAAGATGCCGGAAGACACTTGAGGCAGGGTTTTGCCGATAATTGTCCGGTTAAAATCCTGATTAAGTAAGGGGGGGATGTTGGCGCCCAAAGTGATGGCAAACCAGGTTACCGGCCAGAGGATGTGGTCTCGGACAACCGCCAATGAGCGGATGGTTTTTTCCCAAAAGGGCATTCTTTTGACCTTGAGCCATTGATAAATAATGTAGGCATCGTCGGACACTCCCCAAGCCCAGCGTTTGACTTGTTCGTATTGGTTAGTCGTTGTTTTCCACCAGCCGGTGGATTCGGCCGCGTCGCAAAATGACGGCAAAAAGATCGGCTCGACCTCGACTTTGCCCCGGGTGGCAAAGTAGGCTTTAAAAAACATCCGGTAGTCTTCGGGGATAACGTCAGTATCCCAATAACCGATTTGGTCAACCAGTTTTAAACTTAAAGAGTACGTGGAAAAGTTAATCAGCCGGTCTTTTCTTAGGAGTAGGCTGGTTTGGACGACGCTGCTGATCCGGTTAAACACTCGGCTCATTACCGGCAAACGCCAGATGTTGTTGTAAAACTGAATCGCCGATTGCCAGATGCGCCGGTAGCGGTTGGGGTCGTCTAAAAACTTAAAAGTTAAGTAGCTAAAATATTGGGGATGTAAAACGGCATCGGCGTCGTTGCTGGTAATGGTGACGTAGTCGATATCCGTTTTTTGTTCGTCAATCAATTTTTGCTTGGCGAGTTTAGCCCCCCAAGCGGTATTTGATGACTTACCTTTGACCTCACCGGGCAGGTCCGGGTGATAAGTAATGAAGAAATTGCCAAAACTCCTGGCAAACTTTTGGTTTAAGGCACGGGCTTTAGCCCGGGCATTTGGGCCCTCCCTGGTTTCAAAAGACAAAATCACGGTTAAGTTGGCAGTCGGGAAAGTTTGTTTGGCCAGGCCACCAAGTGTCCGCTCGAGAATATAGAGCGGTTCCTGGTAAGTGGGGATGACGACAATGTGTTTGACCTGGTCCCAATCCAGAAACGACCGGGCCTCGCCCAACCAATCAAACGCTTGGCTGGCTTTGATGCGGTAAAATGACAGGAGGGAAAGGGTGGCGGTCCAGAAAGAGCGGTAAAGCCAATAAACATCAAAAGCAATGATGTAATAGGCAACGGCGACCGGAACCACTAAGGAACCCCAGATGGGGAAAATGATTAGCGACCAGGAAATCAGGCCGGGCAGAATTTCTAACCGGCGGAGGAGTTTTTTATCTTTAGAACTTAAAGAGTCTTTGGGCATTGTCGGTAGTTTGCTTAGCAACGTCACTTTCTGATAAGTTTTTGATCTTGGCGATCGATTGAGCGACTATTGTAACACTTTGGGGTGTATTTTTTACCCCGCACCCTGCGCGGTGCGGGGCTGGCATCAAATACGGGGAATCTGTTTCCAATAAAATCCGGTTAAGCGGCGCGTCAGAAATCAGTGTTTGTACCTCTTGAGAATAAGTAATGTTGGCGTCAACGCCAACGTAAAAACCCAGGGCAAGGATTTTTTGCAGCAGCTTACGGCTGCCGGAAATGCAGTGGAACACGCCGGTAGGATATCGCCCATCACTTTTACTGAAATGATCCAAAACATCGAGCGTATCTTCGCCCGCCTCGCGGTTGTGGATAATTAAGGGGAGTTTTAATTCTTTTGCCAATTGAATTTGTTGGCCGAAAATGGTTTTTTGACGGGTTTTCATTTCCGGATTTATCCTGAGCGCAGTCGAAGGATACTTGGATTTTTGATAGACGTGGTAATCGACCCCGGTTTCGCCGATGGCCACGACTTTTTTGTTTTTGGCTAGCGCCCTCAATTTCTCAAGATCAAATTCTCCCGGCGCGTGGTGTGGGTGAACGCCGACGCTGGCAAATAAAGCCTGATGTTTTTGACAGATCTCGACCGCCTTTTGGCTGGTGGCCAAATCCGCCCCGACGACAATCATTTTCTCGACGCCGGCCCTGACGCATTTATCGGCCACCTCTTGCCAGTCATCTTTAAAGGCGGAAAAATTTAAGTGGCAATGGGTGTCGATATACATGAGGTTATTATAGCCGAGAGATTTGTCACTAAGATAATTTAAATTAACTTAGTGGTTCAATGATTCGAATCATTGAACTATTTCTTATGACCAATATTGGCGTCATTATACGGCGGCAAATAAACGCACAAAATTTTCAGGTTTTTCTTAGAGTTATTTTTCAAAAACATTTTTTGACCGGTCTTGATTTTAATCAAATCGCCTTTTTTAATCGGTCTGTTTTCAAATAAACCCTTGCCGTCAATCACGTAATACAGGGCTATGCCCTTTTTCAGACAAGTTCCCGGTTCGTCTGGTGTAGAACCCGGGGTAATAATGTCTACGCCCACACTTAATTCTTTGGTAGTACCAACAATGATTAGCTCGCCCCAGGGAAATTTAATTTTTTCCATTTATAGTCTTGGAAATAATGATTGATCTA